>JAAIGG010365219.1_pt1 | contig 234952 bp, 234 predicted proteins | sample 6487391 | NCBI WGS metagenome assembly JAAIGG01 (sample SAMN13974130, study PRJNA590717) | phyllosphere metagenome | biome: asymptomatic weeds; feature: pooled weeds collected from a community garden; material: weeds; isolation source: pooled asymptomatic leaves from various weed species from...
TGATTTTGCTCATACAGAAGAGACAATGTGAAAGTCGCTATGCGCAATCGGACGCGGGGTGGAGCAGCCTGGTAGCTCGTCGGGCTCATAACCCGAAGGTCGTCGGTTCAAATCCGGCCTCCGCAACCAATTTTCTGTGATTTTGCTCACACAGAAGAGACAATGTGAAAGTCGCTATGCGCAATCGGACGCGGGGTGGAGCAGCCTGGTAGCTCGTCGGGCTCATAACCCGAAGGTCGTCGGTTCAAATCCGGCCCCCGCAACCACTTTAAACACCTGAAAGGGTGTTTTTTTGTTTCTGAAATTCGCTCAACCGCCAGCGTAGTCAACTCTCCTTCTCTCCCTCTTTTTAAGCTGTTATCGCGTTTTGCCACTCAGACAGAACCCTGTTCAGGCCGCAGCTATTGCTCTTGCCGCTATATTTCTGTTTTGATAATTCATTCGGACATCACAAGGTCTGCTATGAATAACCACAATATTGCTACACTGACCACTCAGTTTCCGCAGGTCGCGGATTTAATTGCGCTCAATGAAACCACCTGGTTTAATCCCGCCACGACCACCGTCGCAGAAGCCTTACCCCATGTTGGCCTGACGGCCCAGGATGTTGAAGAGGCACATGCACGTCTGAAGCGGTTTGCACCTTTTCTGGCACAGGCCTTTCCTGAAACGGCCGCCACGGGAGGAATTATTGAGTCGGAGCTCGTAGCCATACCGGCGATGCAGGCGCGGCTACAAAGAGAATACGGACAACACATTGCGGGTACGCTGCTATTGAAGAAAGACAGCCACCTGCCAATTTCTGGCTCAATCAAAGCGCGTGGTGGGATTTATGAAGTGCTGACCCATGCCGAGAAACTGGCACTGGATGCAGGTTTACTGACCCGGGAAGAGGATTACAGCAGGCTACTCTCGCCTTCGTTCAGGCAATTTTTTAACCGGTACAGTATTGCCGTGGGCTCAACCGGCAATCTTGGCCTGTCGATTGGCATCATCAGCGCCCGTCTTGGCTTTAAAGTTACCGTGCATATGTCGGCGGACGCCCGCGAATGGAAGAAAGCCAAACTACGCAGTCACGGCGTCACGGTAATTGAGTATCAACAGGATTATGGCGTAGCGGTAGAGCAAGGACGTAAAGCGGCAGAGTCCGACCCGGACTGTTTCTTTATCGACGATGAAAACTCCCGCACCCTGTTTTTAGGTTATGCCGTTGCCGGGCAGCACCTGAAGGCTCAGTTTGAACAGCAGGGCCGCGTGGTTGACCGCCATCATCCGTTATTTGTGTATTTACCCTGCGGCGTGGGCGGTGGGCCCGGCGGCGTCGCCTTTGGTCTGAAGCTGGCTTTTGGTGAACACGTTCACTGCCTGTTCGCTGAACCCACCCACTCTCCCTGCATGTTGCTGGGCATCTGCACGGGTTTGCACGAGGGTATTTCGGTACAGGACATCGGCATCGACAATATCACGGCAGCCGATGGACTGGCGGTCGGACGCGCTTCCGGCTTCGTTGGCCGGGCCATGCAGCGCCTGCTGGACGGGCTCTATACGCTTGACGATCAAAGCCTGTACGACATGCTGAGCTGGCTGGCGCAGGAAGAAGACCTGCGGCTGGAGCCCTCGGCCCTTGCCGGTATGGCTGGCCCCCAGCGCGTCTGCAGTGCCACAGCTTACCTGCAAATGCACGGTTTTACCGCGGCGCAGTTAGGTCAGGCGACACATCTGGTCTGGGCAACGGGCGGCGGAATGGTGCCGGAAGACGAAATGGCCCGTTATCTGGCAAAGGGGCGCTGAGCACCCGGCGGCCTCTGAACAGCAGGCCAACCTGCGCGGCCTGATCCTGAAGCCGCGCGGAATCGCTTTCCGGTCCTGGTGTCTCAGCAGGCCAGGAAAATGCGCCAGCGGCCGTTTTCCTGAGGGTTACTCAGCGATGAGCCAGTGCGACACCGCTTTTAAAATAGGCTTTGATTCCTTCCAGTATCGCCTCTGCCACCTGATGCTGATAGCGCGTGGTGCGCAACTTACGCTCTTCTTCAACATTACTGATAAAGGCCGTTTCCACCAGGATAGAGGGAATATCTGGTGCCTTAAGCACGGCAAAACCGGCCTGATCCACAGTGCGTTTGTGCAGGTGATTGATGCGCCCCATGCGGTGCAAGACTTCTTTACCAAACTTCAGGCTGTCATGGATCGTCTGGCGCTGCACCATATCAAACATGGTGTGATCCAGATAGCGATCTCCACTCATGCTGACGCCGCCAATCTGATCGGCTTCGTTCTGGGTTTGCGCCAGGAAACGCGCCGCCGCAGAGGTCGCGCCGCTGGTGGACAGCGCAAACACGGAAGAACCGCGCGCGGCCCGGCTGGTGAACGCATCGGCATGAATTGAGACAAACAGGTCGGCACGTTGCTTGCGTGCTTTAGCAACCCGCACCCGCAGAGGAATAAACACATCCTCGTTGCGGGTCATGTAAGCCTTCATGTTGTGCTCTTTTTCGATCAAGGTTTTCAGCCGACGGCCAATCTTCAGCACGATATCCTTTTCACGTGTTTTATGTTTACCGTGGGCACCGGGATCTTCACCGCCATGCCCGGGATCGATCATGATGATGATCGGGCGATCGCGTCCCGCTTTACCGGGCAGAGGCGCCTGAACGGCCTCATTTTTTTCCAGATCGCCCTGATTGTAATCTTTAAGTAATGCCAGAAGCGGATCATCTTCAACGCTATCCTGGCTGGGATAGAGATCGACCACCAGTCGGTGTTTGATCGTGGACACCGGGTCAAGGCTGAAGATTTTAGGGGACACGTTGCGTTTCAGTTCCAGTACGACGCGCACGGTATTGGCATCAAACTGCCCCACTCTGGCGCTTTTAATAAAAGGATCGTCAACACGCACGTGCTGATTCACGCCCTTAAGGACTGAGTTAAGATGCAAGCCATCGATATCAATGACCAGGCGGTCAGGGTTCGTCAGGGCAAACTGCTTGTACTTAAGCGCGACGTTAGACTCCAGCGTCATACGCGAGTAAGTGGAAGAGGGCCAGATGCGGACCGCTAAAATATGGCTGGTCGCGGCCATACTCACACCGCTGACGCTGAGCAGTAACAGCGCCCCTGTACCTTTTAATAATCGTCTACGTGAAACCAGGGGATTACCTTCCGACATGCCACTCCAGCTGTTATATAGTGTTTAAAAAAACGGCAGCCAAATAAAATGGCGGCGAAAACTTTATCCAATCCTGCAGGCAATGTCACCCCGGAAACCCCAAATAATGCAGGCTGTTAGCGGCTTTGGCACCAAAAAAAACGTAAATTATCGTCAGGATTAGCGCTTGCAAAACGATGGCTAAAGGCATAAAAATACACAAAATACGAATAAACATTCACTGAGGGTTAGCCGTGAAGGAACGTAGTACCGAACTGGTTCAGGGTTTTCGCCACACCGTTCCCTATATCAATGCGCATCGGGATAAGACATTCGTCATCATGCTCGGCGGTGAAGCCATTGAGCATGAGAATTTCTCCAGTATTGTCAATGATATCGGCTTGCTGCATAGCCTCGGTATCCGTCTGGTCGTGGTGTATGGCGCGCGCCCACAGATTGATGCCAGCCTGGCGGCACATCAGCTGGAACCGGCTTACCACAAATATACCCGTGTGACCGATGCTCAGTCGCTGGAACTCGTCAAACAGGCCGCAGGCCGGCTGCAGCTGGATATCACGGCCCGGCTCTCAATGAGCCTGAACAACACACCTTTGCAGGGCGCGCACATTAACGTGGTGAGCGGTAACTTCATTATTGCTCAACCGCTCGGCGTGGATGACGGGGTGGATTACTGCCACAGTGGACGCATTCGTCGTATTGATGAAGAGGCCATTCATCGTCAGTTGGATAACGATGCCATTGTGCTGCTTGGCCCGGTGGCGGTGTCGGTGACGGGTGAAAGCTTTAACCTGACGTCTGAAGAGGTTGCCACCCAGCTCGCCATTAAGCTCAAGGCCGAAAAGATGATTGGCTTCTGTTCTGAACAAGGCGTGATCGATCGTGAAGGCAATATTGTCTCGGAGCTCTTTCCTAACGATGCGCAGGCGCGTATCGATGAAATGGAAAGCGAAGGCGATTTTCTTTCAGGCACCGTGCGTTTTTTACGGGGCGCGGTAAAAGCCTGCCGCAGTGGCGTGCGCCGCAGCCATCTCATCAGCTACCAGGAAGACGGTGCGCTGCTGCAGGAGTTGTTCTCGCGCGACGGCATCGGGACGCAGATTGTGATGGAGTCGGCCGAGCAGATCCGCCGTGCCACCATCAACGACATCGGCGGTATTCTGGAGCTGATTCGCCCGCTGGAGCAGCAAGGCATTCTGGTGCGTCGCTCACGTGAGCAACTGGAAATGGAGATCGATAAATTCACCATCATCCAGCGCGATAACCTGACCATCGCCTGTGCCGCGCTTTATCCGTTTATGGATGAAAAGATTGGGGAAATGGCCTGCGTCGCAGTGCATCCGGACTATCGCAGTTCATCGCGTGGCGAGTTGCTGTTGCAGCGCGTCGCGCTACAGGCTCGGCAAATGGGGCTGGAAAAACTGTTCGTGCTGACTACGCGCAGTATTCACTGGTTTCAGGAGCGCGGTTTTACGCCGGTGGATATTGAGTCGCTGCCAGAAAGTAAGAAAGAGATGTACAACTATCAGCGCCGCTCAAAGGTGCTGATGGCGGATTTAACCTGACAGTCACCGGGCGGCAGCCATGCCGCCCTTGCTGTTACGCCTGCCCGGCCGTCCCTAACCTTTCCACCAGCCCGCTTCGCCGCTGCGTTTGCAGCTGTACGGCGCGGTCAAATATTGCACGATCGCTGTAAAGCGTCAGTTGACTGCGCGCACGCGTAATTGCGGTATAAACCAGCTCGCGGGTCAGCACCGGCAGAAACTGGGTCGGCATGACCAGCGCGGTATGGTCAAACTCCGATCCCTGCGACTTGTGTACCGTCATAACCCAGGCGGTTTCATGAGACGGCAAACGGCTGGGCTGAATCGCTTTCACGCTGCCGTCTGGCAACGGAAAAAAGACTCTGAGCTGGCCTTCCTCATCGCGCAGAGTAATACCGATATCGCCGTTAAACAGCCCCAGTGCGCTGTCATTACGGGTGATCATTACCGGCCTTCCCGCATACCAGCGGCTGCCCAACGCAGGACGTCTGATGCGCTGCAGCTGCATCAGGCGTTGCTCAATGCGCTGATTCAGCCCGTGCACGCCAAAGGGCCCTTCACGCAGGGCACACAACAGCTGATAACGGCTGAATGCGTCAATAACCTGCTCTGGCGTAGCCTGATGCTGAACGGCATGCAGATAGTCGCTATAACCCCGCGCTACCTCGTCCAGCATAGCCTGATAAGCGTCGCCGTCGTTCAGCGGCTGAAAAGAAACATCCTGGTGTCCGGCGGCAAAAATCGCGCTCATCTGGCGCGCATCGCCCTGGTTCACCGCCCGTGCCAGCTGACCTATTCCGGACTTTTCATCAAAACGATAGCTCTGTCGCAGCAGGCAAATGCTGTCGCGAACGGCTGGCGCGGCCTCAACATCGTCGCCTGTGAGCGTGCAGCCGGTCAGGGCCGTCAGCTGTGCAGCCCGTGACGGGCTAAATCCTGTTTCGCTGCAGCGGCAAATATCCCCCAGCACGGCGCCCGCCTCCACCGAAGCCAGCTGATCGCGATCGCCCAGAAAGACCACGCGCGCATGCTGTGGCAAGGCAGAGATCAGTTTTGCCATCATGCTCAGGTCGACCATTGAGGCCTCATCGACCACCAGCACATCCAGATGCAACAGATTGCCCGCGTGATAGCGCAGACGCTGCGTGTCCGGTTGTGCACCCAGCAGGCGGTGCAGCGTCGTCGCTTCCGCAGGGAACCGGGCGCGCTCTTCCTCGCTCACGGCCAGTCCCTGCAGAGCTTTACCCAGCGACTCCGTTAAACGGGCCGCGGCTTTGCCCGTGGGCGCCGCCAGCTGTATGCGCAGCGGCACCGTATTCAATCGGATTAGCGCAGCCAGCAGCTTTGCCACCGTGGTGGTTTTACCGGTTCCCGGCCCACCTGAAATCACGGCGGTTTTTCGCGTCAGCGCCACGGCTGCGGCAATCTTTTGCCAGTCGTCTGGACGGCTGCCAAACAGGCTGGTCAGTACCTCGCTGGCCCGGTGCGCATCAAATGTTCCTTCGTCGGGCTGCAACGAAAAAAAGCGCGCAACCTGCCCTTCGCTCTGCCACAAGCGATGCAGATACAAACGCTCATGGCTCAGCACCAGCGGGGTGACGGCACTGCCATCACTGATTGCTGACCAGCCCGCCAGTGCAGCATGCACATCGTCCGGCGCGCCTGCGGCCTGCCACAGTGCCTGGGCCAGGGCCGGCTGACGCCCCGCAAAGAGTCCGGCCTCGCTCAGATTAGCCAGCGGCAGACAGACGTGACCTTCTCCGGCATCGGCACTGACGCAGGCCGCTGCCAGCAGCAGAAAAGGCTGGGCGTCATCCGCAATCAAGCGGGCAAACTGTATATCCAGAGGACGCAGTAAACGCTTTTCGACTGCCTGGAGCAGTAAGGCGTTTATATCACTCATAACATTTCCTCTGTATTGCCAAACAGCCTGTCCATTTCATCAATAAACGCCGGGTCGGGTCGGGTGGCGAAAATGCCGTTGTCGGCCGGGCTGCCATCGACGCCACGCAGAAACAGGTAAAAGACGCCGCCGAAATGCTGTTGGTAGTCATAGCCTGCCAGACGATGCTGGAGATAACGGTGCAGCGCCAGGGTATACAGCTGGTATTGCAGATCGTAGCGGTGGTCGATCATCGCCTGCTCCATCGCCTCGGGCGTGTATGCGGCATGACTTTCCCCCAGCCAGTTCGATTTATAATCCAGCAGATAGTATTTTCCCTGCCAGCGGAACACCAAATCAATGAACCCTTTCAACATGCCTTTCACCTGGCGGAAATCCAGTGCCGGACCGCGCTGCGACAGCGGATCGTACCGGCGTACCAGCGCATCCAGATCGGTCGCGGTCAGCAGGTTATTGATCGGGAGATAAAATTCCATTTCAATCAGCCGGTCGCGGCTGTTAATACTGGCCAGCGTTACGCCTTCCTTGTTAAGCGGCGTTGTCAGGACGCGCGCAATCCACTGCTGAATGACCGGGAGCCAACTGAGTGAATACCCGTTTTGCTGGAGCTGATCTTCCAGCCACAGCGCCTCTGGCGGTTCGGTGAAATCGATTGATTCAAACAATCCGTGGAGAAACGTCCCGGGTGCCGCACCGCGCGGAAAATGGTGCGGCGTCAACAGGGTATCCTCTTCGTCTGCCGTTTCGCCTGCGGCGTCGATATCAAATTTAGGCAAGGCGTCCAGCAGCGGTGAGCTACCGTGCTGCTGCAAACCCGAATAACTGGTGACGCGCCAGCTGTCGGCCAGCGCTCGCGTCATTTCCCGACTGCTCAGCGCATCGTTGCTGCCCTGGCCTTCATGCCAGATCGCCCCGGGCTGGAGCGCGCTGCTGATAACCTCAATTCCCGCGCCCTCAAGCGCCTGCAGATGCTGACTGAGCTGCGCGGCATCGGCGATTTCGCCGCGCTGCACCAGGAAACCGAGCGCGCTTTTGTGCAAGTCGCTTTCACCCGCTTTTTTACGCGCGCCCTTAATCAGCGGTGCAATACCTACGCTGCAGTGGTGAACCGAACGGGTCAGAGCCACGTAGAGCAGGCGTAAATCCTCTGCCAGGCGCTCCTCTTCTGCCAGCGTCAGGCTGTACTCATCCCCCTGCACGTCCAGCATCGCAGCAAAGCTTTCACGATCGTGATACAGCGCACTGGCGGACTCGCGGAATCCGGCGGCAAAGGGCAGCCAGACCAGGGGATACTGCAATCCTTTCGACTTATGAATGGTGACGATTTGCACCAGATGACGATCGCTTTCAAGACGCAGTTGCTGACTGGCGGCCTGGCTATCGGGACGGGCAATTTGCTGCGCCAGAAAACGCACCAGCGCATGGGTGCTGTCGAGCTGAACCGCCGCTTCCTGCAGGAGTTCACCCAGGTGCATCAGATCGGTTAAGCGCCGTTCGCCATTGTCTGATGCCAGCATATTTTCGGCCAGTTGCCGCGTGATCATCACGTCGCGCAGCATGGGTAAAACGCCGCGCTGATGCCAGATTTGCTGCCAGCTGACGAACTGCTCCACCAGTGCATCCCAGTGGCGTTCGTTCTGCGCCAGCGCGTCCAGTTCGGCGGCATCAATAGCAAAGATGGACGTCGCCAGCGCGCTGCGCAGCAATCGCTCCTGTTCAGGTGACTGAACCGCCTGCAGGAGCCATAACAGTTCGCGCGCTTCCGGCGTGGTGTAAACGCTGTCGCGGCTGGAAAGATAAACGGAGGGAATCGACAGGCTGTTTAGCGCATCGCGGATCAGGCTGGCCTCGTTACGGCTGCGCACCAGCACGGTAATGTCCGATGCCTTAACCGGCTGCAGGGCATCGCCTTTACCAATCAGCGCCTGCCCCTGCTGTCCGGCTACCAGCCAGCGGCTGATATCCGCAGCACACTGCTGCGCCATAAATTGTTGGTAATCACTTACTCCCACACCTTCACCCGGCTGAAGCCAGAAGCGCAGCGCGGGCTGCGGTTGCTGCTGATAAATCAGCTTCAGGGCCTGATTAGGCGCAGCCGGACTGACCGGGAGAAAAGGAATGGAAGAGAACAGAAACGGCGAATCAACCTGTGAAAACAGCCGGTTAACGCTGTCCACCATGCCAGGCGAGGAGCGCCAGTTAGTATCTAATGTGTAGTGAGCACTAACTTCACTACGGGCGCGCAGATAGGTAAAGATATCCGCACCGCGGAAGGCATAAATCGCCTGCTTGGGGTCACCAATGAGTAGCAGGGCCAGCTCTGGCTGATGCAGATACAGCGTACGAAAGATACGATACTGCTGCGGATCGGTATCCTGGAATTCATCAATCAGCGCGACCGGGAAGCGCCCGCGAATCGTTTCCGCCAGCAGTGCCCCGCCCGGCTGTTGAAGCGCCTCATCCAGACGGCTCAACAGGTCATCAAAGCCCAGTAGTGCGCGCTGACGCTTTTCGCGCTGGACCGCCTCGCGGACCTCGGTCAGGGCCTGCCAGATAATGACGTCTCGCAACGTCAGCGGTTCGGCCAGAAAGCGATCTACCGCATCAAACAATGCATGCTGCGGTGCCTCGCCCTTTTTGGTCTTCTCGTGCAGCACCTGCTGTCCAAAGCGCTCCAGCTCTTTGGGCAGTTGATAATCAAGCGTTTCGCTCTGTGCCCACTGGGTGACTTTAGCCACCCAGTTAGGTAAGTGCTTACTGCTATAACTGCGCTTATCAACACCAGACGCGCTAATGAGCCCTTCCACATCGGCGCTGGCAGCCTGCCACTGCTGCTTAAGGGCGTTAATTCGCTCAAGATTGGCCGCATGGCGGGAGGCCAGCGTTTCCTCTGGGCGAGGTGGGCGCCTGAGCGTCGGTGACTCCCCCTGCAGCCAGGGCCGCAGCGTGGTCAGTAAGCTGTCCGGCCCGCTCCACTCCGCCGCAATGACTCTGGCCACATCCAGCGACAGGGGATAACACTGGCGACGCCAGAAATCGGCCGTGGCCTGTCGGAGCAACGTTTGTTCGTTTTCAATCAGCTCCTGCTCGAACAGCATGCCCGATTCAAAAGCGTTCAGGTTAAGCATGCGCTGACAAAAGCCGTGGATGGTAAAAATTGCCGCCTCATCCATTTGTCGCTCGGCCGCCAGCAGTTGTGACGCGGCCTGGGGCAGATCGGCGATCTGCTCCATCAGCTGTTGGTGCATGGGGTTATGGCTTTTACCACGCACGCAGGCCAGACGTAGCTGATGGATATTGTCACGGATACGACCGCGCAGTTCAGCCGTAGCGGCTTCGGTAAAGGTCACCACCAGAATCTCTTCGACGGACAGCGGCCTGCGCCAGGCGTTCTCGCCGCCCAGCCCTAATAGCAGACGTAAATAGAGCAGGCCGATCGTAAAGGTTTTACCGGTCCCCGCTGACGCCTCAATTAACCGCTCGCCGCTCAGCGGCAGCGTTAACGGGTTAAGCGACTCGGGTCTTGACTGCATCATTGGGTTTCACTCTTTACCGGCAGCGACTGCTGCAGTTTGGCGATTTCCTGCCAGGTTCTCCAGCCAGGCAGCGGGGCAAATTCGATTTTACGCTCGCCGCTTCCGGCGATCTGCGACGTCATGGCCATGCCTTTTTTCTGCATCACGGCCTGATGAAAGAAATCGGCCAGGCCGGCAGGCGTAAGCAGCTGGACCTGCTCTATCAGCTTTTGCCGGGTATCGAAATCGTTGTTCTGGCGATCGAAATCGCGGCTGAAACGATCGGCTTCTTCGTTCAGCGTTTGTGGACGCTGTCTGAGATCGTTGAGCATCGCCTGCTGATACTGCGTAAAATCGGCCTGGCTCATCGTACGCAGACGCTGCTCAGCCTGGGGATAAAATGCCTGATAGCGCTGCATCAGATAGGCGGGCTGCTTGCTGTTACTCTGCAACAGAAAACCAATTCCCCACTGACGTCCCACCGGCATCCGGAAGGCAAAGACGGCATAGCCCAGTTGCTCTTCCGTCCGTAGCTGATTGTAAAACCATGGCTGCACGATCTGGCTGAGCATCGCGCTGTTGGCCATGCTCTGGTATTCGTCATAGCCTAAAGGAATATAGAGCGCGGCCAGCGCAGAGTCTGTGCTGCTGCCGTGCTGCTCCAGATTCGCCTTTAACGGCTTTTCAACGCTGAGGTAGTTGCTGTGCCAGTAGTGAGTCCCTTTGCACTGCATCTGCTGTTTCAGATCGCGTCCCAACTGCGTGACGCTGTCGGCGCTGAGGTTGCCAACCGCCATCATCTCCGGCGTGGCATTTTTTATTAACGCATCGCGGTAAGCCACCACCTCATCCAGCGTAATGCCGCTCACCAGTTTGCGGCGTGTTTCTCGCTGAGTATAAGGCAGCTGCGACAGGAGCTGCATTGGCTGAATAGCCTGCTCAAAGGCTTTGCCTTTTTCGGCCGCGTCCAGTCGCTCCAGGTACCAGGATTTAGCCTGCTCCAGCTGCGACTCACTGGGCTGGAAGGTGCGATAACGATCCACCAGCTGTTTAAGCAAGGCGGGCAGACGTTGCGTAAAGCCACTGGCGTTAAAGACCAGACCATCGTTCTCACTGGTCGAAAAGCTGATACCGCCAATGGAGGCCTGTGAGCTCAACTCATCCAGCGCCAGGCTGGCCAGATAGTCATTCAGACCAAACAGCACCTGCTGGCGCGCATCGCTGATGGCCTGCTGGTTTCGCAACGCCACGGTAATGCTGGCTTTGGGCTCATTCGCATAGAACTGGCTTGGCATCCAGTAAATGCGCATCCCGAAATCGTTATCCAACTTTACCGGATGGCGATAGGTCTTCTCTGCGGCAGAAACCAGCGTAAAATCATCGGGAATATAGGGATTCAGCACCGGCATCGCGAGCTGAATCCCGCGCCCGCGCTGCTGCCACTGCGCAAAAGTCTGAGCGCTAATTTTATCTACCTGATAGGGCGCATTGACGAAATAGGCCAGCCTGTTGTGCGGCTCCTGCGGGCTGATATACCAGATGCGCGCCTTCTGCGGCGTCATCTCTTCCAGACGGGCCTGAATCGCCCCGGCATCGTAGCGGTCGGCAAGATAAGGGGCATCCAGCGTATGCTCTACCGGTACCCGCAGCATCGTATCGGCCAGCCACTCGATGTAGTCCATGTTGCGGGTAATGGAGGGATAACGGAAATCCAGCGCCAGAACATGTGAAACTTCGTCGAAGTAGCGACGATCGATGCCTTTTTCGCGCAGCATGGCAATGTAGCTAAAGACGGCCGCCACGACGTCGTCGCGTTGGGCGAGGCCTTTATCGGTGAGTGAGACGCTGATCGTAAAGATGCCGCTGTTGCGCTCGGTAACCGGATCGGCTCCGGCGCTAACGCCATCGGCCAGCCCCTGTTTTTGCAGCCAGTCAGCCAGCGTATTGGAGCTACGGTTGCCAATTAAATAGCCGATGAGCGTGTCCGTTTTACTACGGAAGCGATCGCTGTTATTCGGAATGCGGAACTCAATTTTGAGCTGTTTACGGGGTTGTGCAGGCACATAATGAATAAGAATACCCTGCTGCGCCTCGGTGACAACAGGCTCGTTAATCATCGGAACGCTGGCATTGTGGTTAGCCACCCGACCAAAGGTGTCTGCCGCAATGGCGGCCATCTGCGCCAGGGACTGGTTGCTGTAGATAACGGCCTTCATCAGGTTGGCAGAATAGTGGCTGTGGTAAAAGTCCAGCAGCGCCTGATGCAGGTTACTGTCGGGTTTATCTCGCAGGGTTTCAAGATTGCCCCCATAGAAGTGCGCTGCCGGATGGGCCGGATTGATCGTCTCGGCCCCCACCTGCCCCATGCGCAAAGCGTCGCGCGCGCGCGCCATTGTCAGCTCAGCATTGACCGCATGACGTTCCCGATCGGCATTGACCGGATCCAGTAACGGTGCCGCAATGGCGTCGGCCAGGCGATCGACGGCAGGCGCAAGGGCATCGTTTTCCACTTCAAGGTAAAAAGCGGTGCGGTAGGACGCCGTGCTGGCATTGTGGCTGCCACCATGCTTTTTGAGGAAGTCCGCCAGGCTGTCAGGTTCCGGATAACGCGTTGAGCCCATCAGCACCATGTGCTCAAGATAATGTGCCAGGCCAGCCTGTTGCGCAGGATCGTCCAGTGAACCAATCGGCAGGGTTAAAGCCGCCAGCGATTTAGGAGCATCCTTGTCTGACACCAGCAGCACGGTCATGCCATTATCCAGCGTAATAGCCTGATACTGACGCGGATCCTGTTCGCTTTTACCGATGGTACTGTTAACGGGCTGCCAGCCCTGGCCCGTTTCGGCCTGAACCGTAAACGCCACCAGGCTGAACAGAATGGCCAGGATCAAGCGTGCATGTGTGCGCATGTAAACCTCTTACGTTACCCAAAAGCCGCCTTGCCAGCGCATTGGCGGCTGAAAATACAACAAACGTTCGTTGGTGTTCTCATCACCTGCAAAGGTGTGACTTACCGATCGTCCTGATGGGCCTGCAGCACCGGTGAGTACCAGCACGCCGCCGCCTCGGTTATGCGCTGTAGCTGGGATTCGTCCAGTACTCTGCACAGCCGCTGCAAATAGGGATCGCTTCCCTCGCCCTCCTGCTGATAACCCCCCACCCAGGCCGCCAGCAAATTGTTGCGGGCTTTGAGCTGCGTGGCCTCATCACTGAGGAACTGATGGCTTTTCTTATCAAAACAGGTGCTGATCCAGGCGCCCCCGCTTTTAGTCAGGAGCATCAAGGGTTCGCGCATTCCTTGCAGATAACCTTGCATGTAGCGCGCTAACTGGGCCGTGGCGTCATCCGGCGCAACGGCGTGGAAGCACCAGTAGCTCTGCTGGCGGCCAAACATGCGGCTTCTGCCGTTACCGCCCAGTGCACAATAAACTAAATGTTCGAGCCACAGTAATAAACCATCATTGATATTCAGCACGCCTGGCCGCCAGCGCAGTAGCCCGTCACTCTGCACCTGAGTCAGCCAGCCGGACAGGCTGACGCCGTCCAGATCCAGATTGATTTCCCAGCTTTCCCCTTCGCTACGTTGAGAGGTGACGTCTGCCGCCACCTCATGCATCTCTTCACGCTGAGCCTGCCAGAACAGTTCACCAAACGCGCCATAAGGTAAGTTTCCGGCAGCGCGGTGATGGGCATAAAGACGATCGGTGTCCTCGCCTGTTACCAGTGCATTCAGCAGTTGGGCATTAATCTGGTAACGCTCCAGGCTATCCAGCGCAAAGGGTTCGCTGTCGGGGAGTTCATTTTCTTCAAGCCAGAAACTCACGCCCAGGCGTTGCTGAAACCAGGCCCGCACGGGATGACGCCAGAATCGCAGGAACTGTTCAAGGGCTAATGTCTCTACGGGCGGCGTGAGCAGGGGCTGAACGAAATCGGGCTGGGGCTGACCCGTACCCCGCGCGGCGGGAAGCCATTCGCGGGCAAAACTGTGGGCTGCCGACGCGGGCTGAAAGTTCTCGGGCGCGAACGGCATCCGGCTGTGTAAGTGTTCCAGATGCGCCCTGACCCGGCGCGCGCTCTCGTCCAGATCCTGGTCTTCATCGCCTGGCAGATAAAAACTTTGCCCAATATATTCCAGTAATTCTGTGACCAGCACGGACGGATAACGTTCGGTATTGTCCTGTATCGCGCGTCCGATATAGCTGATATAGAGCTGTTGCTGCGCGGAGATCAGGGCCTCCAGAAACAGGTAACGGTCGTCATCACGGCGGCTACGGTCCCCTTTACGCGACTGCTGTTGCATCAGGTCAAATCCCAGCGGCGCCAGGGTACGCGGATAAACGCCATCGTTCATCCCCAGTAAACACACGACGCTAAACGGGATGGAACGCATTGGCATCAGGGTACAAAAGTTGATTTGTCCGGCGAGAAAACGCTGACTGATACGCTGCTGGTCCAGTCGGCCGCGCAGATCGTCGCGCAGCAACACCACCGGAATGGGCTCATCGAAGCGTGCGTCCATGCCGTATTCAATCAACGCCTTCCACTGCTCTTCCACCAGCAGCAGTGCAGCTTCAGTTTCGGGATCGGCCGTAAAGAATGCATTGAGCAGCTCGCGGCACAAAGGCAGCCACGCTTCCAGCGGGCGCGGTTCGGACAGCACCTGACGCCAGTGGTTGAGCCGCGACAGCAGCTCAGCCAGATGACCTGCCAGTTCGGCCACCAGTCCACTTGACTCATCGTAGGGCAGGATGCCCTGCCAGTCGCCATGCTGGCTTTCCATCGCATAGCCAAGCAGCATGCGTTGCAGCCCAAAGCGCCAGGTATGCTGACCGGTAACCGGCAGGGCCAGTGCCTCAACGCTGGCATCATCCAGCCCCCAGCGTACGCCCGATTCGCTCACCCAGCGCCGCAGTAAACGCAGCCCGCTTTCGTCAATCGAGAAGTGGTTCGCTAAGGCGGGCACGTCCAGCAGCGCCAGCACATCTTCGGAGACGAAACGGCTGTCGGGCAGCGCCAGTAAATGCAGAAAAGCCACAATCGCCGGATGCGCCTGACTGGCACGGCGGTCAGAGATGGCAAATGGCAGATAACGTTCGGCCGGAGCATTAGCAAACACGGCCTGAATAAAGGGCGCATAGGCGTCAATATCGGCGACCATGACAATGATATCGCGTGCTTTTAGTCCGGGATCCGCCTCCATCCGCGCCAGTAAATGATCCTGCAACACTTCCACTTCGCGTTGGGCACTGTGGCAAACCTGTATGGCGATGGAACGATCCGCTGGATCCAGACAACGCTTTTGCCCACTGTAGGCCAGTTCGTCGGCCGTCAGACCGATCACGGCCTTGTCCTGCAGATTGAGAAGATCGTGCTGCATGCTGTGCAGCAGGTTGTCTTCCTCTACATCGACAAAGGCGTCAATTTCGCTGTTAAGATCCATCTGGCTGAGCAGGTAAAGGTTATCGCGCCCCAGCTTGCCCCAGGAAGCCAGGAGCGGGTTCGTGAGCTGCTGCTCGCCTTCGTCACTGAACAGCGCAGGCGCACGCGCCACATCGCTAAACAATCCACGATACTCCTCCCGATCGTGGCGGCGACGCTGACGACTTTGTAACTTCGCCAGAAAAGCATAATCCTGAATGTCGCCCCAGTAGTCGCGGCAGGGATTCGTGAACAGCAGATAGATATCGATATGTCGCCCCAGCGCCTGTAACGCCTGAAGGTAGACCGGCGGAAGCGCTGATATGCCGCAAATAAAAACCCGTTCGGGCAGGTTGGCTGGTGGGGTCTGCGTCTGCTCCAGCGTATGGATAAAGCGCGCATAGAGGTTGGCACGGTGCCATTTAGGCTGGCCCAGCTCCTCGGTGTAATTCACTAAGTCACGCCATAGCGCCGCCTGCCAAATCTGGGCATCGCCCAGGCCGTCGATGTGCTGACCCCGCTCCCAGCTGTTCAGCCAGTCGGCGCGATAAACCAGATACTGGTCAAACAGGTCAGCGACGCGGGCACTGAGCTGAAACAGTTTGCGCTTGTCACCATCATCGCTCAGGTAATGACGCAGTGAGGCAAACTCATCCTGTAGCAGCAGCGAGGGTAAACGGTGCATCAGCTTCCAGCTCATGCTGGCTTTGCTAAAAGCGCTCTCGACCGGAATGTCCGGCAGTACGCGAACAAACATTTCCCAGATAAAACTGGCCGGTAGCGGAAATTCAATATTCGCCGCAATGCCAAAGGTGTGCGCCAGCTCCATCTGTAACCATTGCGCCATGCCCGGACTTTGTACCAGCACCATTTCTGAGGCAAAAGGATCGTCAAGCGGATCCAGTTTAATCACTCTGGCTGCCAGGCTTTTGAGCAGATCAAGCTGATTAGAGTGATAAACGTGAAACATGAAAACTCCTGTGGAAAATCAAAACGGCATAGCGACCTCAGAGGATACTCACTCTACCGCGTATCGCATTTCAAGCCTACCAAAAGGCGGGTAAGCATAATGCCCTAACCGCTTAACAGGTTAAACGCATCAGGCTGGCGTGACGTTGATGCGGCCCGCTTACCTCGGCTTTTTCCAGCACACAGCCTCCCGGACCTTGTGTTTTCTCGAAACGGGATTGCCAGCCTGGCACCTCGTGGCCAAGCAGTCGCTGCTCTGCAACGCGCCAGGCTTCTCGTTGCTGCCACTGCTGACTGAAACCCAGCGTCAACACCCGGTGATACTGAAGCAGAGCGCTGGTGCTCACAGCCATCAGTAGCAGGGCAAACAGGGCTTCCGGCAGGCTGAACCCACGCGCGTCAGAAACATTGCTCTGACGCGGCCAGCGGGCAGTAGTCAATCCAGCCCTGCGGCAAAGGGTGAATGGTGCTGCCCTGCACCCGTACCCAGCGCCACAGGGCCATCTCGCCAGTGCGGTCTTCACCTTTAAGTAATCCTTTGTCATCTGCGGTTCTTTGCAGGCAGCTCTGCCAGCCATACCGGTTCTCCTGTTGGCAGAATAACGGCGGCTGCTCGGGCCACTGTAAGGTCAGCCCCCACTGCAGCGCCGACTGCGCCTGCCAGAATCCCTGAATGAAACGCTGCTCATCGGCAACCCCGCGCATCCCCTGCGTCAGCATGTCGCGGCTGGCGTGTAGCGTTATGCCGCCTGTCAGCATGATGATTAACACCATCCCCAGCGCGCTGTTGCCCTGCGCCTTCACAAATTCATGCCCTCTACCCAGCGCACCACTGTTTCCTCCTGCTGACCCGTTCGCCCCTGCAGCATTATCCTGACCCGCTGGCCTTCCCGCTGCAGTTCAAAGGCTTCCACAGAGAGAAACGCGGGGTCGGACAAGCGCTCCCAGCCACTGCCATTGCAGTTATCCACACCGCGCTGCATCTCCAGCTGCTTTTGCCGCAGCCGGTAGCCGTAATAGTCGCTTTCACCTTGGCTGATATCTTCCCAGCGACCGTTGCTGTTCTCATCAAAGCGGATAAGCAGGCAGCTCCCGGTTATTGTTAATCCTTCACGGCCACATTCTCCCTGGCAATAGCCTGCCCGTCGCACGGCTTTTTCCAGTGTAGACAACATCTGCTGCAGCTCCGTTTGCAATTGCACCCGCTGTTGCAGACGGAGATTTTCCCCCAACAGCAGCGGCATAAAGCGCCCTGCGCCCACCATCAGTACCGCACTGATGGCCATCGCAATCAGCATTTCCAGCAGGCTAAATCCGGCCACTTTCATTCGCAGCCTGCTTCCTCTGAGGAGCACAGGCGAATCCGCGCCCGTGACGAGATGATCAGCCGGATTCGTCCCGCTGGATTGACCAGCTCAATGCTGCCCGCTCTGGCCACGTTGCGCCGTCCGTAAAAGCCTGGCTCACCGCGCAGCGGCTGCAAGGTCACGCCCGTGTGCGGCGCAATAAAATGCAGGCGTCGGGCGGGATCACAGCCGTTTACCGGCGCATCGCCAACACCTAAGCACCAGGGCTGCATGGTTCGCGCCCATAACACAAAGTCGCGGTTTTGCCAGTTGGCCTGCGCCCGTACGCTGAGCAAAAAAAATTGCAGCTGGCGAGCGCTGTCACGCAGTTGCTGACGCTGCTGCCAGCGCTGCCAGCCCTGCGTGGCAAACGCGCTGAGAATGCCGACAATCACCATGACAAACAGTAGCTCTGCCAGCGTAAACCCTTTTGATGTTGGTCTTTTCATGGCAACAGCGTGCGATCTGGCGGGCGGGATGGCAATGTGTAAAAGCGGGAACGGGAAGCGGCGCTGCAGACTATTTCAGCTGCATGCCGTGTTTGAAGCATCGTTTGAGATCATCGCCGCAAAGCGCCGGGCGGAAAGATAAAAAAAGCCCCGGTATGCAAAGTCATACCGGGGCTTAGTATCAGGAAACCGTCAGACGGCAACCGGGGCTTTAATCGCCGGATGCGGATCGTAACCTTCAATCTCGAAATCGTCGAAGCGATAATCGAACAACGAAGCAGGTTTGCGCTTGATGACAAGCGTCGGCAGCGGTCGCGGCTCACGTGTCAGCTGCAGATGGGCCTGCTCCAGATGGTTGCTGTAAAGGTGCGTATCGCCCCCGGTCCAGACAAAATCACCCACGTCCAGATCGCACTGCTGTGCCACCATATGCACCAGCAACGCATAGCTGGCGATATTAAACGGCAGCCCCAGGAAGATATCGCAAGAACGCTGATAAAGCTGACAGGAGAGTTTACCGTCCGCAACATAGAACTGGAAAAACGCATGGCACGGTGCCAGCGCCATCTCATCCAGCTCGCCGACGTTCCAGGCTGACACAATAATGCGGCGGGAATCCGGATCGCGTTTCAGTTGTTCAATCACCTTGGTGATTTGATCAATTTCCTGACCGCTTGCCGTGCCCCAGCTGCGCCACTGCTTGCCGTAGACTGGCCCAAGATTACCCTGCTCGTCCGCCCACTCATCCCAGATTGAGACGTTGTTTTCTTTCAGGTAACCGATATTGGTATCGCCTTGCAGAAACCACAGCAGTTCATGAATGATGGAGCGCAGGTGGCACTTTTTTGTGGTGACCAGCGGAAAACCATCCTGCAGATTAAAACGCATCTGGTGACCAAAAATTGAAAGCGTGCCTGTACCGGTACGGTCAGATTTTGGTGTGCCTTCGTTCAGCACGTAGCGCATTAAGTCCAGATACTGTTTCATTTTTCCTCGTGAAGTTGTTGCTGCGGGCGACGGCGATACGCCCAAATCATCATAATCACACCGGCAATAATCATTGGGATCGACAGGAGTTGCCCCATGCTCAGTCCACCGGTGAGCAAACCAAGCTGTGCGTCTGGCTGACGGAAGAATTCAACAATAATGCGGAATGTGCCGTAGCCAATCAGGAACAGGCCAGAGACGCTGCCCATCGGGCGAGGTTTACGAATAAACAGGTTCAGGATAATGAACAGCACGATGCCTTCAAGAAACAGCTCGTACAGCTGTGAAGGATGACGCGGCAGCACGCCATAGGTGTTCAGTAAGGCCTGATATTGTGGGTTGTTGGCCGCCAGCGCGATATCTTCGCTGCGCGAGCCGGGGAACAGCATGGCGAAACGGAAATTGGGATCGACACGGCCCCAGAGTTCACCATTGATAAAATTACCCAGGCGACCAGCGCCCAGGCCAAACGGAATAAGCGGCGCAATAAAATCAGAGACCTGAAAGAAATTACGTTTGGTGCGACGCGCAAATATCAGCATCACCAGGATCACGCCAATCAGCCCGCCGTGGAATGACATACCGCCATCCCAGACTTTAAACAGGTAAAGCGGATTATCGAGAAACAGCGGCAGGTTATAAAACAGCACATAACCAATTCGACCACCCAGGAAAACGCCCAGGAAGCCCGCGTAAAGCAGGTTCTCTACTTCCTCTTTTTTCCAGCCGCTGCCTGGCTTGTTGGCCCGACGCACCGCCAGCCACATGGCGAAAACAAAACCCACCAGATACATCAATCCGTACCAGTGAAGCGAAAGCGGTCCGATCGAGAAGATTACCGGATCGAACTGCGGAAATGCGATATAGCCGTTATTCATCATTCACCGTTTATTTTCAGCCCTGAAAAGGGGACGTGATGCACATAAATTAGGGCTGGGCATCATAGCACAGCCAGTTTTCTGAGTAGCCGCAGAAATGTAACCTGGGTTAACGACCGCCGCGAATCAGGCCGCCCAGGCCGCGCTCTTCCATAAACGCCGAGACCAGCTGACGCACATCTGACGCTGAATAGGCTTTGAGCGCCTGAGTACTGAGTTTCTGGACTTCTTCGTAATCCAGATGACGCAGCAGATATTTCACGCGTGAGACATTCTTCCCGTTCATGCTGAGATGGTGATACCCCATCCCTATCAATAGCGCCACACACATCGGATCGCCCGCCATTTCACCACACAAGCATAATTCCAGATTCGCCAAATGGGCTTCAATGGAAATTGCCTGTAGCGCACGCAGCATAGCCGGATGCAGCGAATCATACAGGTTCGCCACGCGGGTATTGTTACGATCTACCGCCAGTAAATACTGCGTCAGGTCATTGGTTCCGACAGACACGAAATCGACGCGCGACGCCAGGTGCGGGATCATAAACAGCATAGAAGGCACTTCAATCATAATCCCGATGCGCGGCGTCGGAATGGTATAGCCGAGCATCTCTTCCACTTCTGTCCCGGCACGCTGAATGAGCCGCTTGGCTTCGTCGATCTCATCGATATGGCTGATCATCGGCAACAAAATGCTCAAATTACCTGACGCGGCGTTAGCACGCAGCATGGCGCGCACCTGCACCATAAAAATCTCGGGTTGGTCGAGCGTGAGACGAATGCCCCGCCAGCCCAGGCAAGGATTCTCTTCACTGATTGGCATGTAAGGCAGTTGCTTATCTGCCCCGATATCCAGCGTGCGCAGCGTCACCGGCTTTTCGTGGAACAGCTGCAGCATGCCCTGATACTGAGCAACCTGCTCTTCTTCCGATGGAAAACCGCTTTGCAGCATAAAGGGAATTTCAGTGCGGTAAAGGCCAATGCCATCAACCCAGCTGCCCAGCGTTTGCTCATGCTCCGGGCTCAGCCCCGCGTTCAGCATAACCTGTATACGTTGACCGCTACGCAGCTCGCCCGGCCTGTCCACGCCGCCTTCAGCCATTTTGCTGAGGGCATTTTCTTCACTGATTAGCCGCTGGTACTCCTGCACCAGAACCGGTTCAGGATCGATCAGCAGTTCACCGCGATAGCCATCGACAATCAGCAAACGTTTGTTTAACTGACTGGGTTGAATGTCCGCGCCCATGACGGTCGGAATGCCCATCGCCCGGGTCAAAATGGCCGCATGGGAGTTCGCCGCGCCGTCGCGTACCACAATCCCTGCCAGCCGCTCGTGCGGAATTTCCGCCAGCGTTGTGGCGGTGAGTTCGTCTGCCACCAGCACGAAACGCTCAGGCCAGGCGTTCACGCCCACCAGAGAATCATCGAGATGGAACAGCAAACGTTGACCCAACACCCGCAGATCGCCGGCGCGCTCTTTCAGATAGCTGTCCGTCAGGCTGGCAAACTGGGCGGCAAACTTTTCAATGACGGTTTTGACCGCCCACTCGGCAACGGATCCCCGCTCGATCTCCGCGAAAAGATCCTTTTTCAGGCGTGCGTCCGTTAACAGGTGCGAGTAGAGATCGAAGATCGCCGCGCTCTCTTTTTGCGCGCTGGCGGTAAAGCGTTTACTGAAGCGACGGAATTCACTGGCGGCTTCGGTCATGGCCAGTGACAAACGCTCGCGTTCACGCTGCGGATCCAGCGTTGAGGCGGCAGAAACCTGATCGAGTAAGGGCTGGGTTTCGTCTACCCAGCCCGGCGCGACGGCAACGCCTGGGGCGGCAGCAATGGCCCGAATGCGTGCCAGACGATACTGACCAAACAACTGACTCAGTTGCGATTGTGACAGTAAGGCAGCCAGCTGCGTGGCCAGGGTAACGAGAAACGACTCTTCACTTTCGTCGAACTGCCGATGTTCACGCTGCTGAACCACCAGCACGCCCATAAGCTGGCGGCGGCTGATAATAGGCACGCCAAGGAAAGAGCGATAGCGCTCTTCCTTTACTGAAGGAATGTACTTAAAGCTGGGATGGCTCTGCGCATCGGCAAGGTTAATCGGCTCAGCGAGTCGCCCCACCAGACCGACAATACCTTCATCAAACGCCAGCTTGACCGTTAGCCCACGCGGTTTTTTCAAACCGCGTGTCGCCATCAGGTAATAACAGCGACGTTCGTGATCGGCGAGGTAGACGGAACAGACTTCCGTTTCCATCGCCAGGCAGATCTCATTAACCAGAATGTCGAGTGCTTCATTCAGACGTGGCGCACTCGCCACCTTTTCAACAATTTCTCGCAACTGAGTGAGCATAAAGGGCGTGGCCTATCCTCTTTTACGTCGATGGGCAGGATGATTTCGCTGCACCGCACTCTCCTGCATGGACATCACTACGCCAGCGAATTCTTTCATCACCCGACGATAAACATCGCGCTTAAAAGAGACAACCTGACGGACCGGATACCAAAAGCTTACCCACCGCCAGCCGTCGAATTCCGGCGTGCTGCTGTGCTGCACATTAATGTCTGCGTCATTACACATCAACTGCAGAAGAAACCACTTTTGTTTCTGACCAATACAAACCGGTTTTGTGTCCCAACGCACCAAACGTTTTGGCAACTTGTAGCGCAACCAGTTACGGGTAGATGCAAGTATTCGAACATCTTTACGGTGTAACCCGACTTCTTCGAACAGTTCGCGATACATCGCCTGTTCCGCGGTTTCACCGGGATTGATGCCTCCCTGAGGAAATTGCCAGGAGTGCTGTCCAAAGCGCCTGGCCCATAACACTTGCCCCTGCCTGTTACAAATTACGATACCAACATTCGGGCGGTAGCCATCATCATCGATCACCGGACTACCTCAAAAGCTAAAATTGAATGGTCTGATTGTTTCACACTCCTTACAGGCGGTAAACCACTGGATTTGCGGGCGCTTAGGGGCGTAATGTCGGGATAACTCACAGACTCATGCGAAGTTATAAACAAAAGTCCGTAAAAAGAGAGATCTTATTCACGTTTTCTGTGGATAGCTTTGTGCAGAACACGGGAGTTAACTGAATAACGTACCAGGATGAATCTGAAGGTGCCAAAAACAAGACCACGATTTACTCTTGAAATATAAGACTATTTTTTTACTCTGCTGCCTTTTACCCTGCCGGAAAGGGGGCGGATAATTCCTTCGTGCTGACAATTGGCTAAAGATCCACCACAATGCTTTTTATCCACAGCGATCGGCTCAAGCTTGCATCAAACGGCTTAATTTTTGTTGAAAAACAGCAAAGTCAAGGCTGTAAATGGAACCAGTAGGCAACCTGAGACGGGGTTATCCCATTTTTCTGTGGATAACTGGGCTTGAGATCCTGTTCATTGTTGATAGCAAGTTGGGATAACCTGCGACATGAGTTGGAGCCTGCCAATTTCGCTGTAAAAAAAAGTACTATGTTTCATGTTATTATGTGAGTTATACCGCGTTCTTTCCTGTGGAAAACCTGAGGCTGCCGCAGGCTGCTTAATTATTAATCATTATGAGTTATTCACATGACATTCCTTCCCGGGCCACCTGAAGATGAGTCAACACTGTTATCGCGCGCCCAGTCACTGGCAGGTTTAACGCTGCAAACCCTGGCCGACCAGGCAGGCATTCCGATACCGGCCAACCTGAAACGGGATAAAGGCTGGGTCGGGATGCTGCTGGAATGGCATCTGGGCGCCAGTGCGGGCAGTAAAGCAGAACAGGATTTCGCACACCTGGGAATTGAACTAAAAACGATCCCTGTCGATCGCTATGGCAAGCCGCTGGAAACAACATTTGTTTGCGTTGCGCCCCTCACCGGAAACAGCGGCGTCACCTGGCAAAAAAGCCATGTCCGCCATAAGCTGGCGCGCGTCCTGTGGATGCCGGTAGAGGGCGAGCGTGACATCCCGTTAGGCGAACGTCGGGTTGGCGCGCCGCTGCTGTGGAGCCCCGACGCGCAGGAAGATGAGATGCTGCGCCAGGACTGGGAGGAGTTGATGGATATGATCGTACTGGGTCAGGTAGAACGCATCACCGCCCGTCACGGTGCCTGGCTGCAGATTCGCCCCAAAGCAGCAAACAGCAAAGCCTTAACGGAAGGGATCGGCGATCGCGGACAGCCCATCATGACGCTGCCACGCGGGTTTTATCTCAAGAAAAGTTTTACAGGCCCGCTTCTGGCACGCCATTTTCTGGTCTGACAGCCTTATTCTCGCGTCCCTGGCGGTATTTAAATGTGAGTTAGACAAATTTGGTGCGTATAATCTTTGTTTAATTTTCGTTTAGGATATGAGTGCAGGTATGTTCGAGTGGATTACCGATCCCAACGCCTGGCTGGCGCTGGGCACCCTGACCATTCTGGAAGTGGTTCTGGGCATTGATAACATTATCTTTCTGTCGTTAGTGGTGGCAAAACTCCCCAAACATCAGCAAGCCCGCGCACGCCGCATCGGTTTGATGGGCGCAATGCTGATGCGTCTGGGGTTACTGGCCTCTATTGCCTGGGTCGCAAGACTGACCAACCCATTGTTTACCCTCATGGATCATGCTTTTTCAGCACGCGATCTCATCCTGTTGTTTGGTGGATTATTCTTGCTGTGGAAGTCCAGCATGGAGATTCATGAAACGATAGAAGGCGAAGAAGCCGAGCACAAAACCAACGTTCACTCGTTCATGGGTGCCATTGTTCAAATCATGTTGCTCGACATCATTTTTAGTCTCGACTCCGTTATTACGGCCGTGGGCCTCTCCGACCATTTGTTTATTATGATGGCGGCAGTGGTGATTGCGGTATTAATGATGATGGTCGCTGCCCGCAGTATTGGTGAGTTCGTTGATCGTCATCCGTCGGTCAAAATGCTGGCTCTCTCGTTCCTGATTTTGGTGGGTTTTACCCTGATCCTGGAAAGTTTCGCGGTGCATGTACCAAAAGGTTACATTTATTTTGCTATGTTCTTCTCGATGGCCGTTGAGTGCCTTAACCTGATGCGCAGTAAGAAAAAAACGCACTAATGTTGTCAAGGGCGGCTCCGCGCCGCCCGGTTATTTTCAGATTGATACGATTAACCCAATCGGTAAAAGGATTTATTACTACACTTTTTGCAGTGGACGATTCGTGAGGATGAGCATAATGAAAGGGCTGAGTAAAATTGTATTATTGGCCGTTGCTGCGGTGACATTGGGTGGATGCAGTTCCAATTATGTTATGGCAACAAAAGATGGCCGGATGATTATGACCGAAGGGAAACCGAGCATTGATAAAGAAACGGGGCTAGTGCAATACACCGATCAGTCAGGCCATACGGTGCAGATCAACAGTGACGACGTTTCTACCATTATTGAACGTTAGATGCGAAAAGTATCGGCCTGTCGCCCCTCCCCCGCGTCGGCAGGCTATTTCTCTCTGTTATCCCCCTTTCTTAGCCGCTACGCCTCGCGCTATAGTCCCTGAAGTCATATTACTTATCCCTACAGAAAAGGAAGCCGGCAATGCACTATCACCGTATCCCCCATAGCTCGCTGGAAGTGAGCCAGCTTGGATTGGGCACCATGACGTTTGGTGAGCAAAACAGCGAAGCCGACGCCCACGCTCAACTGGATTTAGCCCTCAGTTCGGGCATCAACCTGATTGATACTGCCGAGATGTATCCTGTTCCCCCGCGGCCCGAAACTCAGGGGCTGACCGAAAAATATATTGGCAGTTGGTTAAAAAAGACCGGTAGCCGGGACAAAATCGTTCTTGCCAGTAAAGTTGCCGGCCCAACGCGCGGCAACGATGCGTCGATTCGCCCTAATATGGCGCTGGATCGCAAAAATATTCGCGAGGCGCTGGATGCCAGCCTGAAACGTTTAAACACCGACTACATCGATCTGTATCAGCTTCACTGGCCGCAGCGTCAAACCAACTTCTTTGGCAAGCTGGGCTATCAGTACAGTGAGAACAGCGTCCCTGTCACGCTGTTAGAAACGCTGGAGGCTCTGGCTGAGCAGGTGCGGGCAGGTAAGATCCGCTATATCGGCGTGTCGAATGAAACGCCGTGGGGCGTCATGCGTTATCTGCAGCTGGCAGAAAAGCATGAACTGCCGCGTATCGTCTCTATTCAAAACCCCTACAGCCTGCTAAATCGCAGTTTTGAAGTGGGCCTGGCGGAAATCAGCCAGCATGAAGGCGTGGAGCTGCTGGCCTATTCCTGCCTGGCGTTTGGTACGTTGAGCGGTAAATACCTGAATGGCGCGCAGCCCGCGGGTGCACGTAATACCCTGTTTAGCCGCTTTACCCGCTACAGCGGTGAGCAGTCTCAGCTGGCGGTGGCGGAATATGTGGCGCTGGCCCAAAAACATCAGCTTGATCCTTCACAAATGGCACTGGCGTTTGTTCGTCAGCAACCTTTTGTGTCCAGCACCCTGCTGGGCGCAACCACGCTGGATCAGTTAAAGATCAATATCGACAGCGCCAACGTGACGCTCAGCAATGAGGTTCTGGAAGAACTCGAAGCGATCCATCGCCGTTACACCTATCCAGCCCCCTGACGGGCACGACCAGCCGTGCGGTGGCACGGCTGGCCTGTCCGTCATCGTCTTTCAACAGGCGCAGTAGCCTCATTCCAGCGCCAGCAGATCTTCAATGCCCTGCGCGCGGCGGATTTCTCTCGGCTCGCCGTTTTCAAACAGGATCTCAGGAATCAGTGGGCGGCTGTTGTAGTTTGAGGACATCGATGCGCCGTAAGCGCCGGTGTCGTGAAACACCAGATAATCCCCGACTTTCGCGGCCGGAATAGCCCGGGTTTCCACCTTGCCACCTTCAAGCTGGGTGAAAACATCGCCCGACTCGCACAGAGGGCCTGCAACTACGCTGTCGATCGTTGCCTGTTCATCGATCGCCCGGTTATCGCCCGCCATCACAGAGATATGATGGTAGCTGCCGTACATGGAGGGGCGCATCAGATCACTGAAGCCTGCATCCACCAGCACAAAGTGACGGCTGCCCATCTCTTTTACTGCCCGAACCTGAGAGACCAGCACGCCTGACTCCGCGACCAGGAAACGGCCGGGTTCGATTTCCAGCTTCACGGCATGGCCCAGATGGTTCGCCACGCGCTGGCGTGCCGCGTCCCACAGGCCAAAATAGTGATCGGTATCGATCGCCTCTTCCCCGTAGTGATAGGGAATGGATAAACCGCCTCCGGCAGAGATAGCCTCAAGATCCTGGCCAAATTCCACGACCAAATCCACCATGGCATCGCAGACCTGCTGCAGGTGCGCATAGTCCACGCCTGAACCGATATGCATATGAATGCCGATCAGGCGCAGTCCATATTGTTCGATAGCCGCCTGAGCAGCGGGCAAATCGCTGGGCCAGATGCCGTGCTTACTGTTTTCGCCACCGGTATTGGTTTTTTGGCTGTGCCCGTGACCAAAGCCGGGGTTAATGCGCAGCCAGACGGCATGTCCTGGCGAAACGGCACCCAGTTGATGCAGCATATCCACGGATCCGGCGTTAACCGGCACCTTAAGCTCTGCAATCCTGGCAAGCGTAGGGTTATCCAGGACATCGGCAGTGAATACGATTTCGTCACTGTCGGGCTGAAAGCCGGCCACCAGCGCACGCTCAATTTCGCCCAGGGAAACCGAATCAACCTTAACGCCCGCAGAATGCATCAGGCGCAGAATGTGGGTGTTAGAACAGGCTTTTTGCGCAAAGCGCACCACATCAAATGCGTGGAGTTGAGCAATACGCTGTTGGATAACCTGCGCATCATAAGCCCAGAACGGGCCGCTGTACTGACGTGCCAGCGGCAGTAAATTATCGACGTTCAGGGCGGTTTCGGTGGTATTAAGTGGACGAGGCATGGGGTTCTCCTGTGGCAATAAAACCATTAAGCCAGAATCGTGCCATGCCGAAAAATATCTGTTTTAATAGCATCTATGCAAAAATGATATGGAATGATGCATGGCAAAAATCAACTGGCGGCATATCGAGATTTTTCATGCTGTTATGACCAGCGGAAACCTCACGCAGGCTGCGACTCTGCTGCAGACGTCCCAGCCTACCGTCAGCCGCGAGCTGGCGCGACTGGAACGGCAGCTGAGTCTGACGCTGTTTGAGCGCGTGCGCGGCCGCTTACAGCCTACCGTACAGGGCTTACGGCTGTTCGAAGAAGTGCAGCGCTCATGGTATGGGCTGGATCGCATCATTGATGCCGCAGAGGGATTACGCCAGTTTCGCCAGGGTGAGCTCTCTATCGCCTGCCTGCCGGTTTTTTCCCAGTCACTGCTGCCGCCCGTCTGCCAGACCTTTTTGCAGCGCTACCCTGATGTCAGTCTGAACATTATTCCGCAGGAATCCCCATTACTGGAAGAGTGGTTGTCGGCTCAGCGTTACGATCTGGGCATTACGGAAACGCAGCACGCCCCCGCCGGGACCGATCGCCAGGCTCTGCTGACCTGCGATGAAGTGTGCGTGTTACCGCAGCACCATCGCCTGGCGCAGCGCGCCTTGCTGACGCCGCAGGACTTCGCCGGTGAGAACTATGTCAGCCTGTCGCGCACGGACAGCTACCGCCAGCTGCTCGACGCACTGTTTCATGAGCAAGGTGTGACACGCAGGATGGTGATGGAAACCCACAGCGCGGCGTCCGTGTGCGCGATGGTGCAGGCCGGAGTGGGGATCTCAGTGGTGAATCCGCTGACGGCGCTGGATTACGCCGACAGCGGTGTGGTGATGCGCCCTTTTAGCGTCGCTGTGCCTTTTACCGTTAGCCTCGTCAGGCCGCAGCATCGGCCGGCATCCGCGCTGGTAGAGGCGTTTGTGAACCACCTGCAGCAACAGGTGGCCCGTTTTCCTGAGCAGATTGCGGACAGACTCGCTTAGGCATGCACCCGGGCCGCAGCACCGCCGGATTTGCGGAAGGTGATCAAGCAAACCATCAGTCCAACCGCCGCCAGCGCGGCGGCGGCAACAGGAACCGCGGTCAGTCCATAGCCGCGCGCAATCACCGCGCCGCCCACCCACGCGCCAAGCGCATTGCCAACGTTAAAGGCAGAAATATTCAGGGTGGAAACCAGATTAGGTGCCTCTTTACCGTGACGCACCACATTGATCTGCAGGCCGGGAACCGTGGCAAAGGTTGCCATTGCCCACAGGAACAAGGTGATCTCCGCCAGCCAGAGCGCGTGGCTGGTCCAGCTAAACAGCAGTGAGAACAGCGTAATCAGCGAAAAACTGCCTATCAGGCTCAGGGAGACTTTGCGGTCGGCCATTTTGCCCCCCAGAATATTGCCCACGGTCAGGCCCGCGCCAATCAGAAACAACGTCCAGCTCACGCCACGATCGCTGATGCCGGTAACCTGCAGCAGCAGCGGTGCTATGTAGCTAAACAGGGCAAACATGGCGGCAGCAAAACAGACTGTCATCAGTAATGACAGCCACAGTTTGCCGTTGGCCAGCGCGCTGATTTCGCTCGCCAGATCGACCGGCTTCTCATTCTTATTTCCCGGCAGGCTGGTGATTAAGGCAATGAAGGCCAGTACGCCGATAGCCGAAACGCCCCAGAATGTCGCACGCCAGCCAAACAGCTGACCAAACCAGGTTCCCAACGGCACGCCTAATACATTGGCCAGCGTCAGACCGGTAAACATCAACGCCACGGCAGAAGCCTGACGATCGGCGGAAACCAGACTGGCCGCGACCACCGATCCAATCCCAAAGAAAGCCCCGTGACAGAGGGCGGTAATCACCCGTGCCAGCATCAGCAGGTTATAGCTGTAGGCCAGAGCACACAGCAGATTGCCGATGATAAAAATTACCATCAACAGAATCAGCGTTTTTTTACGGGGCAACTTCGCCGTTAACAGCGCCATGATCGGTGCACCGATTGCTACGCCTAATGCATAGCCGCTAATTAACCAACCTGCGGACGGAATGGACACGCGCAAATCGTTTGCGACCTCCGGCAACAGGCCCATGATCACAAACTCAGTGGTTCCGATAGCGAACGCACTCAGCGCCAGTGCAAGCAATGCAACAGGCATAACACTCTCCCAAAAATAATAATTACAACGAGACGGATGACGCATGCATCCTGATAAACGAGCTATAATTTATGATCTATATCACACTACGTATTACAGCATAGCTACCTGTCATCTGATACTCACATAACAACAACAATCTATTGCGTGTATGGCAATAATTGACATACGCATCAACCAGGCTTATTAAACATACAGTTAGCGAGGATGCCGCCGCGTAACGCACCGGACGATGATAAAGGTTGCCAGCGAAGTAGCCGTTTTTTTGCTAATACCGATTTTAGTTATCAATAAAGTATTAGCGTTGCCGATATAGCTCTTATGAATCGCCAGATGAAATGCAGTCCAACTGACGCGGAGAGAGAAAATGCAACGGCTTATCGTTTTGATGGTAATCAGTCTTACAGGCTGCTCAGTCGGCCATTATGAATACAGCAGAGAAGCAGAGAAGCGCGTGGATATGACCGTAACAGGCATTCCCACCGTGCTGGGGCTGGGCACGCTGGGCACGACTATTCCCCTTACCCCTGACTACAGCCTCACGGCCGCCCACGTCGCAAAATATTCGCTTTACCGCGTGAAAGCCTGGCATCCTGAGTGCGATCTCGCGGTCGTGTACCACAAGAACAGCGAAGCCAACCTGCCACCGTCCTTCCGTAACAGCCATATTGGCGACAAAGTGAATCTTTACGGCTACAGCTTCATCTCTGCAATGCCCGTGAGCTCTACCGGGAAAAACCTGGTGAACACCACGCTGGCAAATGACTGGAACAAAGCGAACTGCGTTGTCGTGGCCGCCAATGCGGGCGTGGTTAAGGGCATGTCAGGGGGCGCGGTTTATAATGCATCTGACGACACGCTGGCAGGCGTGATTGTGGGTTACAGCCAGCGCATCAACGACAACAAGAGCGGAAAAACGCTGTATAAAGATGTGGCGCTCTATGTGCCCTACTCACGCTTCCAGACCTGGCTGGATAATGCTGTGAAATCTTAAGGCTTTTCGTCCGGCAGTCCGGGATGTGTGCCCATCTGCTGTTGCGGTGGGTTAAGCCACTTGTCTTCGCGCGTGGCTTCGTAGTCGCGGTTTAGCGGATAGGTAATGCGGTTCTCCGCTTTGCTGACCTCGCCGATCACCAGAAAGCGCGCGTCGGCGTCGCTGTTATTGATAAAGGTGTGACAAATGCCGGTACCGGCCGGAAACGCCACGGCCTCTCCCGGTGACAGCGGATACAATTCGCCATTGATCCACGCGTGTGGATAACCTTCCAGCACGAAGATAAACTCCTCTTCCGCACTTTCCGCATGGGGATAAGACATGCGGCGTCCGGGCGGCAACCTTTCATGATGAATGCCCAGCCGGGTTAATCCAGACAGTTTCGCCAGTGGTGTACCAATGGACATCAGCTCATCGCTATCGGAATAATGTTCGTTGTCTTCGCCTTCCAGCGCTTGCCAGTGAAGAATACAGTCAGGACGTGGCTTCATAATGGTGGCTCCAGGTTGAGATGTTCAGCCTGGCAGAGGGGACGGGATTACTCAAGCGCACATGCCGTGGCGGGTTGCAGAGCAGAAATAAAAAAGGCCGGAATCACCCGGCCTTTAACCAGCATCTGATAATTACTTTGAGCCTGGGCGCAACGCCGGGAACAGAATTACGTCGCGGATGGTGTGGCTGTTGGTAAACAGCATGACCATGCGGTCAATACCAATGCCTAAGCCTGCCGTTGGCGGTAAACCATGTTCCAGGGCGGTGACATAATCCTCGTCGTAGAACATCGCTTCATCATCGCCCGCATCTTTCGCATTCACCTGCTGCAGGAAACGCTCAGCCTGATCCTGCGCATCGTTAAGCTCAGAGAAACCGTTGCCGATTTCACGTCCGCCAATAAAGAACTCAAAGCGATCGGTGATCTCAGGATTTTCGTCGTTGCGACGGGCCAGCGGCGACACTTCAGCCGGATACTCGGTAATGAAGGTTGGCTGAATCAGATGTGCTTCAGCGGTTTCTTCAAAAATTTCGGTCACTACGCGCCCTAAGCCCCAGCTTTTCTCGACTTTGATGCCAATGGTCTGAGCAATCGCCACCGCTTTGTCGAAATCGTCAAGATCGGCCAGATCGGTTTCCGGACGGTACTTCTTGATCGCTTCACGCATGGTGAGTTTTTCAAACGGCTTACCAAAATCGAATTCCTGCTCACCGTAAGGCACAACCGTGCAGCCCAGGATATCCTGCGCCAGCGTACGGAACAGGCTTTCGGTCAGTTCAATCAGATCTTTGTAATCCGCATAAGCCATATAGAGTTCCATCATGGTGAACTCTGGGTTGTGACGAGGCGAAATCCCCTCGTTGCGGAAGTTACGGTTGATCTCGAACACGCGATCGAAACCGCCCACCACCAGGCGTTTCAGATACAGCTCTGGCGCAATACGCAGATACATATCGATATCCAGCGCGTTGTGATGCGTGATAAACGGACGCGCTGAAGCGCCGCCCGGGATCACCTGCATCATTGGCGTTTCCACTTCCATAAAATCGCGTCCAACCATGAACTGACGAATGCCGGCCATGATCTGCGAACGGATTTTGAAGGTGTTGCGTGATTCATCGTTGGCGATCAGATCAAGATAGCGCTGACGATAGCGCGTTTCCTGATCGGCCAGACCGTGAAATTTGTCTGGCAGCGGGCGCAGGGCTTTCGTTAACAAGCGCAGCTCTGAGCAGTGAATCGACAATTCGCCGGTTTTGGTTTTGAACAGCCTACCGCGTGCGCCGAGGATATCGCCCAGGTCCCACTTTTTGAATTGCTCGTTGTAGATACCTTCGGCCAGATCGTCACGTGCCACGTACAGCTGAATGCGGCCGCCCACGTCCTGCAGGGTAATGAAAGACGCCTTGCCCATGATACGGCGCGTCATCATACGGCCAGCCACGCTGACCTCAATGCCTAAGTCTTCCAGCTCTTCGTTACTCTTCTCGTCATAGCTGGCATGCAGCCGATCGGAGGTGGTATCACGACGAAAATCGTTAGGAAACGCCACGCCGTTTTCACGCAGCACGCTCAGCTTCTCGCGACGCGTTTTCAGTTCGTTATTTAACTCAAGTGCGACGTCAGCGCTCTGCGGTTGTTGTTCAGACATGTCGGTTCCTTATAGCCCTGCTTTTAAACTTGCTTCAATGAAACGGTCCAGATCGCCATCCAGCACCGCCTGCGTGTTGCGCGTTTCCACGCCGGTACGCAGATCTTTAATACGTGAGTCGTCCAGAACATAAGAACGGATCTGGCTGCCCCAGCCAATGTCAGACTTGTTGTCTTCCAGCATCTGCTTCTCGGCATTTTTTTTCTGCATTTCAAGCTCGTACAGCTTCGCCTTCATCTGCTTCATCGCCTGATCTTTGTTTTTGTGCTGAGAGCGATCGTTTTGACACTGGGTGACCGTACCGGTTGGAACGTGGGTAATACGCACCGCCGATTCCGTACGGTTAACGTGCTGACCACCTGCACCAGAGGCGCGGTACACATCAATACGCAGGTCAGCCGGGTTGATGTCGATATCAATATCGTCATCCACTTCCGGATAGATAAAGGCTGAACTGAAGGAGGTATGGCGGCGACCACCGGAGTCAAATGGACTCTTACGTACCAGACGATGTACGCCGGTTTCGGTGCGGAGCCAGCCAAACGCGTAATCGCCAGACACGCGAATCGTCACCGACTTAATGCCCGCGACTTCACCTTCTGACTCTTCAATAATTTCTGTTTTGAACCCTTTGGCTTCTGCCCAACGCAGATACATGCGCATCAGCATGCTGGCCCAGTCCTGCGCTTCTGTTCCACCCGAACCGGCCTGCAGATCGATGTAACAGTCGGCGCTGTCGTACTCGCCAGAGAACATACGGCGGAACTCTAGCTCGCCGAGCTTGCCTTCCAGCGCGTCCAGCTCGGCGACCGCTTCGTTGAAGGTTTCTTCGTCATCGGCTTCTACCGCCAGATCAAGCAGCCCCTGCACATCTTCCAGCCCCTGGCTCATCTGATCGAACGTATCCACGATGGCTTCCAGGGAGGAGCGTTCTTTGCCCAGTGCCTGAGCGCGTTCAGGCTCGTTCCAGACGTCGGGCTGTTCCAGCTCGGCGTTTACTTCCTCAAGGCGTTCTTTCTTAGCATCGTAGTCAAAGATACCCCCGAAGAACGTCGCTGCGTTCGCTGAGGTCCTGAATACGGTATTTGACCGGGTTGATTTCAAACATGTGTTTAGCGTCTTTTTTACGTTCGATGGAATAAGAAATTTAACCTGCGAGTTTACCCGAAACCGACGGCGGTTTGTAGCGTTGAGAAAATGCGCAGAGGTTAATCTTTCGTTGAGCCAGCTGGACTGGCTCTGCCGACGCGGGCGTGGCAAGGTTAAACTGGCAACGGCGGGAATGTGAGGCCCCGCCGTCACCGCTGGCTAACTGAGCGGCCAGAGATGTTCAATGATCAGTTGGACGGAGCGATTGCCGCGATACTCATTGATATCAAGCCGATAGGCCAGTTCGACCTGGCGCACGCTGCTGTCAGGCCACAACGTGGTATCCACGTTGAACGCGATACCGTCGATCAGCGGTCCGCCTTCCAGAGGTTCAACCATGACCTTCAGGTGACGTTCACCAACGAGGCGCTGCTGCAGTAGCCTGAACCGGCCGTCGAAAGCGGGCTCAGGGAAAGACTGGCCCCATGGGCCGGCATCACGCAGCACTTCCGCCGTCTGAAGAGAAAATTCAGCGGGCTGCAGGGCACCGTCCGACCAGATGACGCCCTGCAACGCTTCGCCGGCCAGCCATTCGCCCACCAGGTCCGCAAAACGCTGACGAAACTCGTCGTAGCGGGCCTCTTCCAGCGACAGTCCGGCGGCCATCGCGTGACCACCAAACTTCTGCATCAGGCCAGGATGCAACGTATCAAGACGCTCCAGCGCATCGCGCAGATGCAGACCGGCAATCGATCGTCCCGATCCCTTCAGCATGCCATCACCGGCCGGTGCGAAGGCAATAACCGGGCGATGAAAACGCTCTTTCAGGCGGGAAGCCAGAATCCCGACCACGCCCTGATGCCACTCAGGATGATAAAAGGCCAGCCCCAGCGGCAAATCGGTTTGCTCGTTCTCCAGCTTTTGGCATAACGCCAGTGCCTCGCTCTGCATCCCCTGCTCAATCTCTTTGCGCATCTGGTTAAGCGCATCCAGTTCGCTGGCTAACATGCGCGACTGGCTGAGATCGTCGGTCAGTAACAGCGCCACGCCGACAGACATATCGTCCAGCCGACCGGCAGCGTTAAGCCGGGGCCCCAGGGCAAAACCCAGGTCGCTGGCGGCCAACTGTCGGGCATCGCGGTTGGCGATTTCCAGCAGGGCCTTGATGCCCGGACGGCACTTTCCGGCCCGAATACGACTCAGGCCCTGCCACACTAAAATGCGGTTGTTGGCATCCAGCGGCACCACATCTGCCACCGTGCCCAACGCCACCAGATCGAGCAGGTCGGCCAGATTGGGTTCTGACCGCGTGACGCCAAACCAGCCCTGAGTGCGCAAATGGGCGCGCAGGGCCATCATCAGATAGAAAGCGACGCCCACGCCCGCCAGCGAACGAGAGGGGAAATGACAGTCAGGCAGGTTGGGATTAACGATAGCATCGGCGTCAGGCAGCGTTTCGCCCGGTAAGTGGTGGTCGGTCACCAACACCGCAATGCCGTGCTGATGCGCAAGCGCCACACCCGCATGGGACGAAATGCCGTTATCGACGGTCAGAATCATCTCTGCACCGCGCGCGCGGGCCTGCTCAACCACTTCCGGACTCAGGCCGTAGCCATCTTCGAAACGATTGGGCACCAGGTACTGCACGTTGCTACATCCCATGCTGCGTAGCGCCAGCACCGTCAGGGCGGTACTGGTGGCACCGTCAGCGTCGAAATCCCCGACGACCATAATGCAGCGGCCATCCAGCAGCGCCTGATGAAGCAGGTTAACGGCCTTGTCTATGCCGCTCAGTGCACTGAAAGGGAGCAGGTTTTTCGCGCCCCTTTCGAGCTCGGCGGCGTTGGTGACGCCACGTTGCAGATAAAGCCGACGCAGGAGCGGCGGTAAATCTGCCGGTAACCCCGGCAAATCGGCTACCGCTTCACGGCGACGTAACTCGACTTCGTGCTTTACCACGCCTTAACCACCACGCTTTTGATTATCCAGTACCTGCTTGAGCTCCTGTGGACTTTGATAGCCGGGGATCATCATGCCACTATCAGTCAGAATCGCCGGCGTGCCCTGGATACCAAACAGTACGCCAAGCTGGTACTGCTTGCCGATATCAATCGTGCAGGAGGCTGGCGCATCCATCTTCGGCACATCGCCTTTCATCGCCTCATCAAAGGCTTTGTTGCGATCGGCGCTGCACCACACGGCCTTCATGGCGCTGGCAACTTTGCCGTTCATGCCTTCACGTGGGAAAGCCAGATAGCGAACGGTGATGCCCAGCGCGTTGTAGTCAGCCATTTGTTCGTGCAGTTTGTGGCAGTAGCCACAGGTGATATCCGTAAACACTGTCACCACATGCTGCTCTTTGGGCGCTTTATACACGATCATTTCCGGAACCAGCGCCTCAACTTTTTTATCCAGCAGCGCGTTCGTCACGTTGACCGGCTGAGCACCGCTGACATCGTAAAGCGGCCCCTGGATCATGTGTTTACCATCATCGGTAACGTACAGCACGCCGCTTTCGGTGAGCACGGTTTTAAAACCCGGCAGCGGTGCAGGTTGGATCTCAGCCTGGTGCAAACCCAGTTTCTTCAGGGAAAGCTGAATGGCGCTGTCATCAGCGTGGGTCAAACCGGAAAAAGCGCTGGCCAGCAGCGCCAGCATGGCAACATGTTTGTTCATTGTTTTCCTTACTCTCCGCCAGCTATGCGCGCGGATGATGCTGTTGATGTAACAGTCGCAGACGTTCCGTGGCGACATGCGTATAAATCTGCGTCGTTGAGAGGTCGCTGTGCCCCAGTAACATCTGTACGACACGTAGGTCAGCCCCATGGTTCAGCAAATGCGTGGCGAAAGCATGGCGCAACACATGGGGAGAAAGCTTTTCGCTATCAATGCCCGCCAGCAGGGCGTAATGCTTGATACGATGCCAGAAGGTTTGCCGCGTCATCTGCTGGGCACGGTTACTGGGGAAAAACACGTCCAGCGTCTGCCCATTGAGCAACCACGGCCGCCCGTGCTCCATATAGTATTCCAGCCAGTGAACCGCCTCTTCACCTAATGGCACCAGCCGCTCTTTATTGCCTTTACCGATCACGCGCACCACGCCCTGGCGCAGGCTGACGTCATTCAGGGTCAGTCCCACCAGTTCCGAAACCCGTAAGCCGGTGGCATATAACAATTCCAGCATGGCTTTATCGCGCAGTTCAAGCGGCACGTTAACATCGGGTGCCTGCAGCAGGCGATCCACCTGCGCCTCGCTCAGATCTTTTGGCAACCGCTGGGGCAGCTTGGGCGCGGCCAGCATCGCGCTGGGATCGTCAGTGCGCATCTTTTCGCGGTACAAATACTGAAACAGACGGCGCATGGCGCTGAGCAGGCGTGCAGAGCTGGAGGCTTTATAGCCGCCTTCCAGTCTCTCCGCGAGAAACTGTTGCAGATCGGGCGCGCTCAGGGTTGTCAGCGTTAAGCCGTGATGCGCCAGCCAGCCGGTGAGAGTTTGCAGATCCTGCCGATAGGAGGACAGGGTATTTTGCGCCAGATTGCGCTCGATCCACAGCGCATCAAGAAACTGTTCTGTCAGTTCACTATCTTGCACGTTTTCCCCACCGTTCAGTATGAAATCGTGCTCATTATGCCTGATTCAACCCTGCTTCTGATACAATTACGCCAAAGTCAGGATTAACAGAGCACTATCTGCATGAAAATAGGTCTTTTTTACGGTTCCAGTACCTGTTACACCGAAATCGTAGCGGAGAAAATTCGGGATTTTATTGGCGACGAGCTGGTGACGTTGCACAACGTGAAAGATGACGATCCGCGTCTGATGGAAGACTATGATCTGTTGATTTTGGGGATTCCCACCTGGGACTTTGGCGAGCTGCAGGAGGACTGGGAAGCTATCTGGCCCCAGTTGCCGACGCTCAATTTGCGCAACAAGATCGTGGCGCTGTACGGCATGGGCGACCAGATTGGCTACGGTGAGTGGTTTCTGGATGCTTTAGGCATGCTGCATGAACTGCTCCAGCCGATGGGGGTGCAGTTTGTGGGCTACTGGCCGCTGGACGGCTATGACTTTACCAGCCCCAAACCGCTGAGTGCCGACGGCAAGCAATTTGTCGGACTGGCGCTGGATGACGTCAATCAGTTTGAAGCCACGGATGAGCGCGTTGAGCAGTGGTGCGAGCAGATTCTGACAGAAACCGCCGAGCGGCTTTAAGCCGCGCGCTAAAACGCAATCCTGAAATCCTGGCAAAGGACGCGCCGTCGATACGACTGTATTTGGAAAGCCTGACCTGGAAAAGCGTGTTCTGAAATCGGCACGCTTTCTCGTGATGCGCTGTTCCGGGCACGCTATTTAGCGCCTTGCGGTTTCGCTGAAACAGCATGACCGCAAGGCGCGCCACGCCTCTGGCTGCATGTTGTCCTGCATCAGCCAGAGCCGTAAGGTCTTGCCCTTGCGGTTTCGTGCGACCAGCAACACCGCGCCTGGCAACCAGTACAACGGCTGCTGCGTTTGCCAGTCTTCTCCCTGCCAGTGCCACTCACGATTGCTGTCGCGCCGTAACCGTCCATGCCGTTGACGCAAGCGGCGATCCTGTTTCCATCCTTCCCACAGCACCACCACGACCAGCCCGGGCTTTATCATCCACTCTGCCGCAGGCAGTTCCATGATGCCAACGCCTGCTATCGTTACTGACAGCGTCAGTGCGAGGATCAGGCGTGCGCGCAAAGAGGGATGAAGTTTACATTGCCACCGGACCGCGTTCACGATTACGCTGCTGAATCAGCTTCACCATGCGTTTCAGCTCGGGATCGGCAGGCTCACCGTGGTTCATCATCCAGTTGAAAAGATCGGGATCGTCACTTTTCAGCAGTGCGATAAACACCTGCTTATCGGTATCATTTAACGTGTCATATTCGTACTTAAAGAACGGCATAATAGCGACATCCAGTTCCAGCATGCCACGACGGCAGGCCCATTGAACGCGCGATTTATTATGAATATCCATGCATTCGTTTCCACATTTCACATCGTGGCAGCTAGTTTACCCTGGATTACTGCTGGCTGCAGGTTCACAAACCGACCCTGTGCAACGCGCCGCAGACTCAGGCTTTTTTTACACATCGGCACGCGTTTTGTGCGCCCTCTTTAGTAAACAGGTTGCATTGCCAGTGTGCTCTTTTACCATTGAAGACATTGTTTCGGATGAACCTTCAGACTCAGGATTTATCGATGCCAACATTTACGCTTCCCCCACGCCAACCTGCGGCCTCATCACGTCTGCCGCTCACGTTAATGTCTCTGGATGCCTGGGCACTGGTTGCCGTGGTCGGCCCTGACAGCACGTCCTATTTACAAGGCCAGTTGACCCTGGATGTGGCGGCACTGGATGCCTCTCATCACCTGCCTGCCGCCCACTGTGACGCCAAAGGCAAGATGTGGAGCAACCTGCGCCTGTTTCATCGCGCTGAGGGTTATGCCTATTTGGTGCGTCGTGAGTTGCGAGACACTCAGCTGCCGGAGTTAAAAAAATACGCCGTATTTTCTAAAGTTACCCTGACCGCGGATGACGATGTCGCACTGCTGGGCGTGGCGGGTTTCCAGGCCCGTGCGGCGCTGGCCAATGTTTTTGACACGCTGCCTGACAGCACCACCCCGGTGGTACAGCAGGGCGACACCACGCTGCTGTGGTTTGCCCATCCAGCAGAACGCTTTCTGCTGGTCACGTCGCCCGCCCAGGCCGATGCCCTGAAGCAGACGCTGGCAGACGATGCGCAGTTCAATGACAGCACCCAGTGGCTGGCCCTGGACATCGAAGCCGGAATTCCGGTTATTGACGCAGCCACCAGCGCGCAGTTTATTCCCCAGGCCGCAAACATGCAGGCGCTGGACGCGATTAGCTTTAAAAAGGGCTGCTATACCGGCCAGGAGATGGTGGCCAGAGCCAAATACCGGGGCGCGAATAAACGGGCGCTCTACTGGCTGTCAGGACAAGCCAGCCACCTGCCCGCCGCCAACGATTCCCTGGAGCTGCAGATGGGCGAGCGCTGGCGTCGCACGGGCACCGTTCTTGCTGCGGTGCAACTGGACGACGGCGTCATCTGGGTGCAGGTGGTCATGAACAACGATCTGGAGTCGGATAGCGTATTACGGGTTGAAGGCGATGAAGGCGGTAAGCTGATGATTCAGCCCTTGCCTTACTCGCTGGAAGAAAGCTGAGTTCAGGGGCGGGACCACGTCCCGCCCTGTGACGTTACATAACGTAGAAGTAGATGGCGCAGAAATGGCAAACACAACCGCCTAAAACAAACGCGTGCCAGATAGCATGGTTAAACGGCACCCGACGCGCGACATAAAAAATCACGCCCAGGGAATAGATAATGCCCCCCGACGCCAGCAGCCAGATGCCCCCCGCCGACAGTTTCATCGCCAGCTGATAGACCACAATCAGCGACAACCATCCCATGCAGAGATAGGTCACCAGCGACAGTACCTTAAAGCGTTCGGCAATCGTCAGCTTAAAAATAATGCCCAACAGTGCCAGGCCCCATATGACCGCCATCAGCCCATAGGCGAGAGGCGACTGCAGACCGACCATCAGAAACGGCGTGTAGGTGCCAGCAATTAACAGGTAGATTGCGCAGTGATCCACTTTTTTCAGTACGCGCTTCGCACGTGGGTGGCTGACGGCGTGGTAAAGCGTTGAGGCCAGAAACAGCAGAATCATACTGCCGCCATAGAGGCTGGAGCTGACAATGGCGGTCAGCCCGGCATTCATGACCGATGCCTTATCGAGCAGCAGCATTAACCCTACAATGCCGAACAGACAACCCAGTCCATGACTAATACTGTTGGCAATTTCCTCTGCCAATGGATAACCCTGCGTCGGCAAACTTTTGTGACTCATAACATTCCTGCCTGAAAGTGATAACAACTGCAGATTTATCGTCCAACAGATTACCCAGAAAAACTTTCGGTGTACAAGTGTAAGCTTAAAATAATTATTGCGGTCACCTCCCCTTCGAATTCTGTTAAAATGCGGGCCAGTTAATTGCCGGGTGAGCTTTTCCATGTTCTCGCATCACGATCTTGCTACCCTGAACGATCTTGAAATGCAGGTTTATCAGTACATTATCAAACATCGTGACAGCGTCAGTTACATGACCATTCGCGAGCTGGCTGAACAGGCTGCGGTATCGACCACGACGGTATTACGCTTCTGTCGCAAGATGCAGTGTGAAGGATGGTCAGAATTCCGTATCCGACTGCGTCTGGCCAGGGAACAAACCGCGCCTGCGCTGCCTGTCTCCGGCATCGCAGATATGCTGAGTTTTTTTAAAAGCATCAATAATGATGAGTTTGAGCAGGTCATACATCGGGCTGTGGGGATGATTAATCAGGCTGAGCGGGTGTTTTTTATTGGTGTCGGCACATCGGGCAGCTTGGGGAAATACGGGGCACGTTTTTTTTCGAACGTAGGCAAATTCAGCCACGCGATCGACGATCCCTATTATCCGATCAGTCCGAGTTTATATGAAAATGCCCTGGCCATTATTCTTTCTGTCTCCGGCGAAACGGAAGAGGTGCTGCGCATCGCCAGTCAGTTCAACCTGAATCAGTGTAAAATCATCGCCATCACGAATAGTGAAACCTGCTCGCTGGCAAAAATGAGCGACTTTACGGTGTCCTATCATGTACCGGTGATACGTATGCCCGACCAGAGCGATATTACGACCCAGGTGCCTGTCATGTATATTATCGAGTCACTGGGTCGGCAACTGGGTAAATAAAACAAAGCGTTTTTTAGCTGTAACAAATCCCTTTTTCGTGGCGGTGTTATAGCGTGACATTATTAAGTGCTTTGCTACACTCACCCCAATTTAATCCTCAGGGGAGAGTGCATAATGAGCTTACCAAAAACGTTTCTGTGGGGCGGCGCGGTCGCGGCTCATCAGGTAGAGGGCGGCTGGGATCAGGGCGGTAAGGGCATCAGTATTGCTGATGTACTGACCGGCGGCGCTCATGGCGTGGACCGCGTCATCACCGACGGCGTCCAGCCAGGAAAATTCTATCCAAATCATCAGGCTGTTGAATTTTATTCTCATTACAAACAGGATATCGCGCTGTTTGCTGAGATGGGATTTAAATGCTTCCGTACCTCAATTGCCTGGACCCGTATTTTCCCTAACGGCGATGAACCGCAACCCAATGAAGCCGGCCTGCAATTCTATGACGACCTGTTTGATGAATTGCTTAAATACGGTATTGAGCCGGTTATTACTCTCTCCCATTTTGAAATGCCCTATCACCTGGTAAAAGAATACGGTGGCTGGCACAATCGTAAGGTTGTCGATTTCTTTGTGCGCTTTAGTGAAGTTGTGCTGAAGCGTTATAAGAATAAAGTGAAATACTGGATGACCTTTAACGAAATTAACAACCAGCGTAACTGGCAATATCCGCTGTTTGGTTACTGCTGCTCAGGCGTTATTTTCACGGAACATGAAAAACCTGAACAGGCGATGTATCAGGTCATGCATCATCAGTTTGTTGCCAGCGCCAAAGTCGTGAAGCTGGGCCACGAGATCAACCCGGAGTTTAAGATTGGCTGCATGATCGCCATGGTGCCGGTTTACCCCTTCTCCTGCCATCCGGATGACGTCATGCTCGCTCAGGAAGCGATGCATCAACGCTATGTCTTTAGCGACGTGCAGATGCGCGGTTACTACCCGGCTTACGCCCTGAAAGAGTGGGCGCGCAAAGGCTATCATATCGACATGGAGCCTGAAGACGCTGAAACCCTGCGCAATGGCTGTGCCGATTATGTGGGCTTCAGTTATTACATGAGTACAGCCGTTCAGACCCGCGCCAGTGGCGTTGATGATCCTATTACCGGCTTCGAAGGCACGGTGAAAAATCCGCACGTTAAAGCCTCAGACTGGGGCTGGCAGATCGATCCTGTTGGTCTGCGGTATGTTCTTAATGATGTGTATGAACGCTATCAGAAACCCCTGTTTATTGTTGAAAACGGTTTTGGCGCCATCGACAAACCGAATGCGCAGGGCGTGATAGAGGATGATTACCGCATTGATTATCTGGCCGCGCATATTGAAGAGATGAAAAAAGCCGTCATTCATGACGGGGTGGATCTCATGGGGTACACGCCCTGGGGCTGTATCGACTGCGTGTCTTTCACTACCGGTCAGTACAACAAGCGTTACGGTTTTATTCACGTGAATAAAAACGATGACGGCAGCGGAGACTTCTCGCGCTCCAGGAAAAAGAGTTTTGCCTGGTATCAACAGGTCATCGCCAGCAATGGTGAAAAGCTGTAAGTCGTTTGCCGCAGCGCCCTGCTGCGGCATCATTCTAGCGCCCGCCGGCGGCATCGATAATGCTGCCCGTAATGTAAGAAGCGGCATCGCTGGCTAACCAGACAACGGCTTCTGCAATTTCTTCGGCATAGCCGCCGCGCCCCATTGGTATGCCGCTGGCCAGCCGGTCGACTCTACCCGGCTCGCCTCCGTCCGCATGCATCTCGGTGTAGATCATCCCCGGACGTACGCCATTGACCCGAATTCCCTGCTGGGCCACTTCCAGCGACAGGCCTTTGGTCATCGTGTCCATTGCGCCTTTCGATGCCGCATAGTCGACATATTCGTTTGGCGACCCCGTACGGGCAGCTGCAGACGAGACATTGACGATGCTGCCGCCCTGACCGCCATGATGGGTGCCCATGCGCCGGACGGCTTCACGACAGCAAAGAAATGCGCCAAGCACGTTCGTGGCAAAAACCTGCTGAATACGCGAGGCATCCAGTTGCTCAAGGCGACATTGTTGGAACAGAATGCCGGCGTTATTCACCAGCAGCGTGAGCGGCAGATCTTCCTGATCCAGCCGTTGAAACAGCGACATCACCTGTGTTTCATCGCTGATATCGGCCTGAACGCTAAAGGCCTCACCGCCGTTACGTACAATCTCATCTACAACCTGATGGGCTTCACTGGCACGTGAACGGAAATTGACCGCCACCCGGTAGCCTCGGGATGCCAGTAAGAGGGACGTCGCGCGACCAATGCCGCGACTGCCGCCGGTAACGAGTGCGAGCTGCATACAAACCTCCATAAAAAAAGGGCCGGAAATCGGCCCTCATAACTAAACGCGTTAAGCTGACTTACGCATAATCGCTCATCGGGACACACGAACAGAACAGGTTACGATCGCCAAAGACATCGTCAAGGCGCTTCACCGTTGGCCAGTATTTATTGTGGCTGCCTGCAGGGAACACGGCCAGTTCACGACTGTAGGAATGAGACCATTCTCCGATGACTTCCATTTGTGTATGAGGCGCGTTAACCAGCGGGTTATCCTCAAGTGACCACTCACCCGTTTCCACCCGGCCGATTTCCATGCGAATCGCCAGCATGGCATCAATAAAGCGGTCCAGTTCAATTTTGCCTTCTGATTCTGTCGGTTCGACCATGAGTGTTCCGGCGACCGGGAACGACATGGTGGGCGCATGGAAACCGTAGTCGATGAGGCGTTTCGCGATATCCAGTTCACTGATACCGGTTTGCTCTTTTAACGGACGAATATCAAGAATACATTCGTGCGCTACGCGGCCGTCGCGCCCTGCATACAGGATGGGATAGGCCGATTTTAGCCGACTGGCAATATAGTTAGCGTTAAGGATCGCGACCGAACTGGCCTGCTTCAACCCTTCTGCCCCCATCATACGGATATACATCCAGCTGATAGGCAAAATAGATGCGCTGCCAAATGGCGCAGCGGAAACTGCGCCCTGCTGCGTCAGCATGCCGTCAATTTGAACAACGCTGTGGCCCGGCACAAACGGGGCCAGATGGGCTTTTACGCCGATCGGTCCCATTCCCGGCCCACCTCCGCCGTGCGGGATGCAGAAGGTTTTATGTAGGTTAAGGTGCGAAACGTCTGCGCCGATGTAGCCCGGCGTGGTAATGCCTACCTGCGCGTTCATGTTGGCGCCATCAAGATAAACCTGGCCGCCGAACTGATGCACAATCTGGCACACCTCGCGAATAGTTTCCTCGTAAACGCCGTGGGTAGACGGATAGGTCACCATAATGCATGACAGCTTATCGCCAGCCTGAGCCGCTTTTTCACGCAGGTCGCCCAGATCGATGTTGCCCTGCTTGTCACAGGCGACCACCACGACATCCATGCCCGCCATCTGAGCCGAAGCCGGATTAGTACCGTGCGCCGAGCTGGGGATCAGGCAGAGATGCCGTTCACCCTCACCGCGGCTTTCGTGATAACGACGAATCGCTAACAGACCGGCATATTCACCCTGCGCACCCGAGTTAGGCTGCATGCAGAGTGCATCGTAACCGGTCAGTTGAACCAGCCACTGTGAAAGCTGCCCAATCATTTGCAGGTAGCCGCCAGCCTGTTCAGCCGGGCAGAACGGATGCAGTTCGGCAAATTCAGGCCAGGTGATGGGGATCATCTCGGCGGCGGCATTGAGTTTCATGGTGCAGGAACCCAACGGAATCATGGCCTGATTCAGCGCCAGATCTTTTTTCTCCAGGCTGTGCATATAGCGCATCATCTCAGTTTCGCTGTGATGACGGTTAAAAACCGGATGCGTCAGAATCTCGCTTTCACGCTGCTGCGCGGCCGGAATGGACGGGTTGTCGGCCGTAACCAGGCTGTCGAGCCGATCGATATCCTGACCGTGCTCATCCCCCAGCAAAATAGCGAACAGCGTAGCAATGTCTTCACGGCGCGTGGTTTCATCCAGCGTGATACCGACTGCATTGAGAATGTCGCTACGCAGGTTCACACCGAAGCTCAGCGCACGGTTGAGTACACCCGCTTTATCCGCAACCTCTACCGTTAGTGTGTCAAACCAATGGCTATGACGCAGTTTAAGCCCGCCACGCTGCAGTCCGGCAGCCAGAATATCGGTAAAGCGGTGGATACGCGACGCAATACGTTTCAGCCCGACCGGCCCGTGGAACACGGCATACAGCCCGGCGATATTGGCCAGCAGCACCTGAGAAGTACAGATATTGGAGTTCGCTTTTTCGCGACGGATATGCTGCTCACGGGTTTGCATCGCCATGCGCAAGGCGGTGTTGCCTGCGGCATCGCGGGAAACGCCGATAATGCGGCCAGGCATTGAACGCTTATGTTCGTCGCGGCTGGCGAAGAAGGCAGCATGCGGGCCACCATAACCCATTGGCACACCAAAGCGTTGGGCCGAACCGAACACGATATCCGCGCCTTGTTTGCCCGGAGATGTCAGCAGCACCAGCGCCATAAAGTCGGCAGCGACGCTGACAACCACCTTGCGTGCTTTCAGCTCGCTAATCAGGTGGGTGTAGTCGTGTACTTCTCCCGTGGTGCCCACCTGCTGTAGCAGCACACCAAACAGGTTGTCGTGATCCAGTGCTTTGGCCGGGCTGTCGATAATCAGTTCAAAGCCAAAGGTTTCGGCACGGGTACGCACGACGTCCAGCGTTTGCGGATGAATATCGTCAGCGATAAAGAACCGGGTCGCGTTTTTCAGTTTGCTGATGCGTTTTGACATCGCCATTGCTTCTGCGGCGGCGGTCGCTTCATCCAGCAGAGAAGCGGAGGCAATGTCCATGCCGGTCAAATCGATCGTAACCTGCTGGAAGTTAAGCAGGGCTTCAAGCCGTCCCTGCGACACTTCTGGCTGATACGGCGTATACGCCGTGTACCAGCCGGGGTTCTCCAGCATATTTCGCAAAATCACCGGCGGCGTAATCACCGCGCTGTATCCCATGCCGATCCAGGATTTATAAAGCAGGTTTTGCCCGGCAATGGCCTTCAACTCAGCCAGCGCCTGTTGTTCAGTTGCGGCATCGCCCACCGCTGGCGGGCCTGGCAACTGAATGTCGGCGGGAACGATAGAACCAATCAACGACGCCAGAGAGCTGGCACCGATCGCCTCCAGCATGACGGCCTGTTGTTCTGGCGACGGACCAATATGGCGCTCAATGAAGGCACCGTTGTGTTCAAGCTGGCTGAGAGTCTGAGTCATGAGCTGTAAATCCTGAATCGGGCTGGGGAACAGAGAATGCAAGTCAGATATCTGCGGCCTCAGTTTGAGGCCGCACGACGATTACTCGTCAATGGAGGCTTTATAAGCATCCGCATCCAGCAGCGAGTCGATTTCTGACTCATCGCTGGCCTTAATCTGGAATAACCAGCCGCCGTCATAAGGCTCGCTGTTAACCTGTTCAGGGGAATCGTTAAGGGCGTCGTTGACGGCAACGATTTCACCGCTGATGGGCGCGTAAATGTCTGAAGCGGCTTTGACCGATTCCGCAACTGCGCACTCTTCTCCGGCAGAGAAAGTGGCACCGACCTCAGGCAGGTCAACAAACACCATATCGCCGAGCAACTCCTGCGCATGTTCGGTGATACCAACGGTATAGGTACCGTCCGCGTTTTTGCGCAGCCATTCGTGACTGTCGCGGTACTTCAACTCCACTGGCACATTGCTCATCGCCCTTTCTCCTGTAATTATGTTTTACTGCGCAACCGGTTTTCCGGCGCGAACGAAAATTGGTTTAGTGACTTTCACAGGCATTTCACGGTTACGGATCTCAACAATCGCGTTTTCCCCAATCCCTGCCGGCACGCGGGCCAGTGCAATGCTGTAACCCAACGTCGGTGAGAAGGAACCGCTGGTGATCACCCCCTGCTGCAACTGACCCTGCTGATCGGTAAAACGCACCGGCAACCCGTTACGCAGAACGCCTTTTTCCGTGAGGATCAGCCCAACCAGTTTTTCAGTGCCCTTTTCTCGCTGGCTTTCCAGCGCTTCACGTCCGATAAAGTGGCGGTCGCCAGGTTCCCAGCTAATGGTCCAGCCCATATTGGCCGCCAGCGGCGATACGCTCTCGTCCATTTCCTGACCGTAAAGATTCATACCCGCTTCCAGACGCAAGGTGTCGCGTGCGCCCAGCCCGGCGGGTTTGACGCCCGCACTCAACAAACGCTGCCAGAATCCGACAGCATCGGCGGCAGGCAGCGCAATTTCATAGCCCGCTTCGCCGGTATAACCGGTTGTGGCAATGAACAGTTCACCGGCCTGCACGCCGAAGAATGGCTTCATGCCCTGTACAGCCTGGCGCTGTGCGTCACTGAATAAGGTTTGGGCTTTTTGGTGTGCCTGCGGGCCCTGTACAGCAATGAGTGCGAGATCGTCACGTTCTGTTAACGCGACGCCGTAACCCTGTGCATGCTCGCCGATCCAGGCCAGATCTTTTTCACGCGTCGCGGAGTTGACCACCAGACGAAAAAACGTCTCGTCCATAAAATAAACAATTAAATCGTCAATTACGCCAGCGGAAGCATTCAGCATGCCGGTATACAGGGCTTTGCCCGGCTGAGTCAGTTTGGCGACGTCGTTTGCCAGCAGGAAGCGCAAAAACTCGCGCGTGCGCTCACCTTTTAAATCCACAATGGTCATGTGCGAAACATCGAACATGCCCGCGTCGCTGCGCACGGCATGATGCTCATCCATCTGAGAGCCATAGTGCAACGGCATCATCCAACCGTGGAAATCCACCATCCGCGCGCCATTTGCCTGGTGCTGTTCAAACAAAGGTGTGTGCTGAGTCATAACTATCCTGTGCAGAAACGAGTGAGTTTGAAACCACGCGCCATGTAGCCGACGCAAACGTTCTCTTTGCCTTGACGTTACCACCGAATCAGGCGATTAACCATAAGCAAAGCGAGGTCGAAAGACGTGGCACAGCCTAACCAGGCCCCGGGTTAATCAGGATAAAAAACTATAATTTTGTGATTAACCACGCAATAAATACGCCATAGTGATTTATTCACAGCAAATTTATGCGCGTAGTCCAGCAGGATGTTAAAAAAATAGCGGGTCGAAAACAGCTATGGATAAAAAAAAGTAATGCGAAACTTCACGCAAAATTAGAATAAATCAAACGATGCGCAGTCAGAGTGCAGCCCTGCATTTTTACGGTGCAGCGGAGGGTGAGCATAAAAAAAGCCAGCAATTATGCTGGCTTTTTGCGGGTGAGCGGCGTTACCGCAGCCATGCTGGCATATCGTTCAGGCCCATGGCCTGACGCAGCATTACCGGCTTCACGCCCGGCAGGTTATCAGCCAGTTTCAGGCCCAGATCGCGAAACAGCTTTTTGGCTGGATGATTGCCTGCAAACAGTTCACGAAAACACTGCATTCCGGCAAGCATCATGGCAGCGCTGTGTTTGCGACTGCGCTCGTAGCGGCGCAGATAAAGGTGCTCGCCGATATCTTTGCCCTGCTGGTGCAGGCGGCGGATTTCGCCAATCAGCTCAGCAGCATCCATGAAACCCAGGTTGACGCCCTGTCCTGCAAGCGGATGAATGGTATGTGCCGCATCGCCCACCAGCGCCAGCCGGTGAGCGGCAAAGTTACGTGCATAGCGTGCCGTAAGCGGGAAACACTTTCGCTCGCCTTCCAGCTGGCACAGCCCCAGGCGCATATCGAACGCGACCGACAGTTGTTGATTAAACAGCGCCTCCGGCATGGTTTCGAGACGGCTGGCTTCCTGAGGAGAAAGAGACCAGACGATAGAACAAAGATGGGGATCCTGCATCGGCAGGAAAGCCAGAATGCCATCGCCGTGAAAAACCTGGCGCGCTACGCCGTCGTGTGGCAGCGCCGTGCGAATATTCCCGACCAGCGCATGATGATCGTAATCCCAGAACGTCAGGGGAATATCGGCTTTGTTACGCAACCAGGAGTTGGCCCCGTCCGCCGCCACCATTAGCCGCGCACTCATCATGCTGCCATCCTGCAGCGTAATAAAGGCTTCATTATCGCCAAAGGCCACCTGCTGCAGTTGGGAAGCAGGCAGCAGCGTAACATCACTGCACTGGCTGGCGCGCTGCCATAAGGCGCTGTGGATCACAGGGTTTTCGATGATGTGCCCAAGATGCGTCAGGCCCTGCTGCTCACCGTCAAATGCGATCGCACCGAAGCTGTCGCGATCCCAGACCTCCATTGCCTGATAAGGGCTGGCACGGAGCGACAGAATCGTTGACCAGACGTCCAGCTTCTGCAAAAGACGTTCACTGGCCGCGTTAATTGCGGATACGCGTACGGACGGCGATGCGCCTGCATCAAATTGCGGCCCGGCAGACTGCTCCAGCACGGCAATGCGTAATCCGCTCCCTTGCAGACCGCAGGCTACTGCCAGACCCACCATACCGCCACCGGCGACCACTACATCGTAAGTTTGCATCAGTGCCTCTCAGTTAACGCTTAACCCAGCCGAGCGTACGCTCGGCCAGAAGATTTCTCAGCCATGGCAGGTGATCCATTGCCAGCAGGCCAAGGTTGCGCCCGACGACCAGCGGCGCATGGCGGTTGGCAAACATACGCACCAGGCCATCAGTGATGCCCACGGTAATGGCCCGATCCTGCTGGCGACGTTGGCGGTAATGTTGCAGGACCGCATAGCTGCCGGGATCCTGCTGCTGTCGGTGCGCGGTTGCCAGGGTTTCTGCAAGCGACATCACGTCACGCAGGCCAAGATTGAACCCCTGACCGGCAATAGGATGCAGCGTCTGTGCCGCGTTACCAACCGTAACGACGCGATGGGAAACCACCGAATCGGCCTGCTGCAGCGCTAACGGATAAACGTCACGCTTACCGGTATGGATAAATTTGCCCAGTCGCCAGCCAAACGCGCGCTGAAGCTGGCTGAGAAACGCCTCGTCACTCCAGCTTTCGACCTGCGGGCGCTGATCCAGCGGATGGCACCACACCAGCGAGAGGCGATTATCTGACATTGGCAACAGCGCCAACGGGCCAAACTCGGTAAAGCGTTCAAAAGCCCGGCCCTGATGGGGAAGTTCACTGGTGACGTTGGCAATAAGCGCTAACTGCTGATAGGGATCGGTGTGCCACTGCATGCCGCAGGCGGCCGCAACGGCTGAACGGGTGCCATCAGCGGCTACCAGCACGTCGCCTTCCAGCTGTTCATCATTATCAAGCGTGACCCGCACGCTTTCCTGGGTTCGGGCCACCTGAGTGACGCGCGCGGGACAGCGCAGTGTGACGCCGGGTGCCTGTTTTAACTGTGTGAACAGGCTTTGCCCTACGTCGAATAATTCAACCACCTGCCCCAGCGCGGGAATCGCATAATCGCTGGCGGCGAGTGACACGAAACCGGCATGGCCGCGATCAGATACGTGAATAGTGGTAATCGGTGTGGCACAGGGGGAAATCCGCTGCCAGAGATTGATATCAGCAAGCTGCTGGCAGGTTCCGGCAGACAGCGCAATCGCCCGGCCGTCATAGCCTGGATGCGCACGGCTGCCAGGCTCGCTGCTTTCAATCAGCGTCACGGGCAGTTTACCCTGTGTCAGGTGCGCGATGGCCAGCGCCAGTGTGGCGCCAGTCATTCCTCCACCGGCGATAAGAATGGTCATAACGCGCGTGCCGCCGCCATCAGCGCTTCAATTGCATCAGGATCTTTCACGACGCTGTCGGTGAGGTTCTCAATACCGGTTTCGGTAATCACAATGTCATCCTCGATGCGGATGCCGATACCGCGGTATTCCACAGGGACGTCAGCATCGGGCGCGATATACAACCCCGGTTCGACGGTGATAACCATGCCCGGCTCCAGGATACGATCGCGGCTTGGTGTGCCGTAGTGCCCCACATCGTGGACATCCAGACCCAACCAGTGGCCCAGACCATGCATAAAGAATTTACGATGGGCATCTTCAGCGATCAGCGTATCTACCTCGCCCTGCATTATCCCCAACTCAACCAGTCCAGTGACCATAATGCGCACGACGTCATCATTAACCTCGCGGATGCTAACGCCAGGGCGGAATCGGGACAGTGCCGTTTCCAGTGATTTGAGTACGATGTTGTACACCGCCCGCTGCGGCTGAGTGAATTTACCGTTAACCGGGAACGTCCGGGTAATGTCACCCGCATAGCCCTGCCATTCACATCCGGCATCGATAAGCACCAGATCACCGTCCTGCATCTCACACTCGTTTTCGGTGTAGTGCAGAATGCAGCCGTTTTCGCCGGAACCCACAATCGTGTTGTAAGACGGGAATCGCGCACCGTGGCGGTTAAATTCATGATGAATTTCCCCTTCCAGATGATATTCGTACAGTCCCGGACGGCAGGCCTGCATTGCGCGCGTATGCGCCAGCGCACTGATCTCACCCGCACGGCGCAGAATGGCAATCTCTTCCGGACTTTTGAACAGGCGCATCTCATGCACCCAGGGACGCCAGTCTGTCAGGCTGGCAGGCGCGCTGAGATTCTGGCGAAAACCCTGCCGCAGTTTATCCAGCGCACCGAACACCAGTTTATCGGCTTCAGCATATTGGCCCTGCGCGTGGTAAACCTCATCCAGGCCGTTCAGCAGCAGGTGGAGTTGTTCACCAATATCGTTCCAGGGCAGGGCCCGATCCACGCCGAGCTTAGCGGGCGCCGCATCCTGTCCCAGACGGCGGCCAAACCAGATTTCTGCAGTCAGGTCGCGAACACGATTAAACAGCACACTGTGATTGTGGTTCTCATCACTTTTAATCAGCACCAGTAACGCCTGAGGCTCGTTGAACCCCGTGAAGTACCAGAAGTCGCTGTTCTGACGAAACGGATATTCGCTATCATTACTGCGCGTTACTTCAGGCGCGGCAAAAATTAACGCTGCGCTGCCCGGAACCATTTTCGCCAGCAGCGCCTGACGGCGCTGCTGAAAATTTTCCAGTGAAATCATGTCTGCACTCCCTGTTAAACTCAGATAGCTGGCTTAGTGTAGCGTTGGCTTTTGTACTTCTGGCGCAGTCGGTTGCGGACGAGTGAAAGTGTCGTGGCAAAGTAGTGCTGCAACACGAACGTACTCAATCACCTCTTCCAGCGACTGCTCTAATTCTTCCTGATCTTCGTCTTCGTCGTAGCCCAACTGAGCAATCGTGCGCAGATCGTCAATGGCCTCGCCCGTTTCACCGGTGACCTTATCCAGTTTAGGCTGAGTTACGCCCAGACCAAGTAAAAAATGGTTTACCCAGCCCGCCAGTGCATCAGCGCGATCAAACACCGTAATGTCATCATCGGCGGGCAGCATCAGTTGAAAAAGGAAGCCATCGTCCTCTAGCGCAGTCGCAATGCTTTCATGCAAAGACAGCAGTGGCAGGGACAGCGTCTGCGAAAAAGCCATGCCTTCGTTCGCAAGATCGTGGACCAGCGTTTTCCAACTGTTATCCGCGTTACCGCCACATAAGATGCCGCTGAGTAAGCCGTGCATTTCCGCAGGCGTCATGCCCACGCCATGCTGTGAGAGCGCCGCCGCCAGCGCGTTGTAATCGGGGGTTGCGTTCTGTGAAGACATCATTTTTCATCGTCGTTGGCTGTAAGAGTTCGTGGTATGCTACCACTAGCTGCCTCAAGGTTTCCAGAAAAGGGGTTGTATCTTATTTCTCAGGTCTATATAGTTGCCCGCCTCCCAGGCCATTGAAGGCTAAGGGGAATGGCGAGCCAGGTAATCAGTCAGGAAGGTGGCATGTCTGCACAACCGGTAGATTTACAAATTTTTGGTCGTTCTTTGAGAGTGAATTGTCCGCCTGAACAGCAAGATGCGCTGAACGCGGCAGCAGAAGATCTCAATCAACGGTTGCAAGATTTAAAAGTTCGCACTAGAGTCACAAATACAGAGCAACTGGTGTTCATTGCCGCGTTAAACATTTGCCATGAACTGGCACAAGAGAAAGGTAAGACGCGTGACTATGCTGCTAACATGGAACAACGAATCCGTATGTTACAGCAGACCATTGAACAGGCTTTAGTTGAGCAAGGTCGCATAACCGACCGCCAGGATGCGAAGTTCGAATAACACTTCATGGTCAGTGTGCTACACTAACGGTGAAGTCAATTTTCTCTGAGATGTTTGCAAGTGGGCCAGTCCCCTGAGCCGATATTTCATACCAACAGAATGTGACGCTCCGCAACCTGTGAGCATGCTCGGTCCGTCCGAGAAGCCTGATGGTTGCGACGGCATGTTCACCTTGAACCAAGGGTTCAAGGGTTACAGCCTACGGCGGCATCTCGGAGATCTCCTTTCTGGTCGTACTGCATTACCTCCCACCAGGCATGATATAATGCGTCGCTTAAGCGACTTTGTCTGGGGGACACCATGTCAGCACCCTCTTTAGTACTGCGTCAGGACATCCGTCAGCACGTTCGCCACCTACGTCGCGCTCTGAGCGCTGAGCAGCAACATGCGGCAGCCGAACAACTCGCCCAACATGCGATCAACTTTGCACCACTGGCCGATGCCAACAACGTGGCACTGTTTTTGTCTGTTGATGGCGAAATCAATACACGACCGCTTATCGCCAGGCTGTGGCAGCAAAACAAACGGGTTTACCTGCCGGTTCTGCACCCCTTCGCAGCGGGCCATCTGCTTTTTCTGCGCTATACGCCAGAAACACAGTTAATCCAAAATAAACTGCGCATTCCCGAACCCCCGCTGGATATCCGCCATCTGATCACGCTGGATGAACTGGACGTAATGATGGTACCGCTGGTGGCGTTTGATCGCGCCGGACAGCGTTTAGGAATGGGGGGCGGCTTCTACGATCGCACCTTACAGAACTGGAAACAGCATGGGTTTTTACCGGTGGGTATCGCTCATGACTGTCAGCGGGTTGACGCGCTGCCTACAGCGGCGTGGGACATTCCTTTGCCGGCCGTGCTGACGCCATCAAAACTGTGGCTATGGGATGAATAAACCCGGGCATGCTTGTGTGCCCGGGTAGGTGACAGCGTGGGATCAATAAAGCAGGCGGGCGCGAATCGTTCCCGGAATCGCCTTCATCAGCTGCAGAGCTTTCTCTGCCAGTTCGTGCTCAGCATCAATGTCGATGACCACATAACCCATCATCGGAGAGGTTTGCAGGTACTGAGCGGCAATGTTGATGCCTTGTTCAGCGAAAATCTGGTTGATCGCGGTGAGAACGCCCGGACGGTTTTCGTGAATATGCAGCAGACGACTGGCGCTAATGCCGTGCATCGGCAATGACACTTCCGGGAAATTGACGGCGGACAGCGTTGAACCGTTATCCGAATATTTCGCCAGCTTGCCCGCGACTTCAATCCCGATATTCTCCTGCGCTTCTTCCGTCGATCCCCCGATGTGCGGCGTCAGGATAACGTTGTCGAATTCGCTCAGTGGGGAAACAAACGGATCGCTGTTGGTCGCCGGCTCTACAGGGAACACATCAATCGCAGCGCCACCAACCTGCTTGCTGGCCAGCGCTTCGCATAGTGCAGGAATATCTACCACGGTGCCGCGTGAGGCGTTTATCAGCAGGCCGCCAGGCTTCATCTGCGCCAGCTCATTGGCAGAAATCATATTTTGCGTAGAGGCGGTTTCCGGGACATGCAGGCTGACAACGTCACTCATATTTAGCAGCTGCGTCAGGCTACGAACCTGTGATGCGTTGCCCAACGGCAGCTTGTTTTCGATGTCATAGAAGTAAACGTGCATGCCCAGACTTTCTGCCAGCACGCCCAGTTGCATACCGATATGGCCATAGCCAATGATACCCAGCTTTTTACCGCGCGCTTCAAAAGAGCCTTTGGCGATTTTATTCCAGATACCACGGTGCGCTTTGGCATTCGCTTCCGGAACACCGCGCAGCATCAGCAGCATCTCGCCAATAACTAGCTCGGCCACAGAGCGCGTATTTGAGAAAGGTGCGTTAAAAACCGGGATACCGCGTTTCGCTGCGGCATTTAAATCAACCTGATTCGTTCCGATACAGAAACAGCCCACCGCTACCAGTTTTTCTGCAGCGGCAAAAATCTCTTCGGTCAGTTGGGAACGGGAACGGATACCGATAAAATGCGCATCGCGAGCGGAAGCTTTTAACGCCTCGGCATCCAGTGCGCCTTTGTGGAATTCAATATTGGTGTAACCTGCAGCACGAAGATTTTCCAGCGCGCTCTGATGGACACCTTCCACCAGCAGGAACTTAATTTTGTCTTTTTCCAGTGATACCTTTGCCATTTCCCAACCCTATTCAGAATTCAACGAGGACTGAACGCAGTCAGCCGTCTGTCAAAATATCAAAAAAATCGCCTGCGGCAATACAAACGATTGCCTGACCGCCAGCATGGCAGGGCTCAGAGGACGTACTTTGCCAGACAAAATCGTGGGTTGGCCGCATCAAGAAGAACGAACCCGCTGCCGATGACGGTTATGTGACATAAGTCACCAAATTTCAGCCTGGTGAGAAAAGTTTTTTTAAATCAAAAAAAGCGGGCGCCCTGTTGTGCGCCCGGTGCTTTATTTTTTGAGGGTTTTGACACCGTCAGGTCCGCCAATCAATGCGACATCTGCGCCACGCGTGGCGAACAGCCCCACGGTGACAACGCCAGGCAGGGCATTAATCGTTTTTTCCAGCTCGATGGGATCGAGAATACGCAGGTTGTGCACATCAAGAATGATATTACCGTTGTCGGTCACCACATTCTGACGATATTCCGGCAAACCGCCCAGCTTCACCAGTTCACGCGCGACATAGCTTCGCGCCATCGGGATAACTTCAACCGGCAACGGGAAGCGTCCAAGCACGTCCACTTCTTTGGATGCGTCGGCGATACAGATAAACTTTTTGGCGACCGCCGCGACGATTTTCTCGCGAGTTAAGGCAGCACCGCCCCCTTTGATCATCTGCATTTGTGGGTTAATTTCATCGGCACCGTCGACATAAATGGCCAGATCATCAATCTCGTTCAAATCAAACACCTGAATGCCCAGGCTTTTTAGCTTTTGCGTCGACGCTTCGGAACTGGATACGGCCCCCTCAATCTGATGTTTAATGCTGCCGAGCGCATCAATAAAGTGAGCGGCCGTAGAACCCGTACCGACGCCAACGACAGTACCGGGCTGCACATAATCCAGTGCGGCCCAACCAACAGCTTTTTTCAGTTCATCCTGGGTCATGATATGTTTAGAACCTGTGCGATAAGGAAATGCGCGTAGTATAAAGCAAGGCTTGCTGAAAATGCTCGGATGCATTGGGCGGATTTAATGCTTTGGAAGCCAGCCCACAAAAATATCGCTGACATTTCCGTTGGAATATTTGTGGCATAGTAACGTCCATCCTGAAGGAGAGAGAAAAATAATGAAACGCCCGGACTACAGAACGCTTCAGGCGCTGGACGCAGTGATACGTGAACGCGGATTTGAACGTGCCGCACAAAAACTTTGCATTACGCAGTCTGCCGTCTCGCAACGCATTAAACAGTTGGAAAATCTGTTTGGTCAGCCGTTATTAGTTCGTACGGTACCGCCTCGTCCCACTGAACAGGGGCAAAAGCTGCTCGCACTTCTGCACCAGGTTGAGTTACTGGAGGAAGAGTGGCTGGGCGATGAGAACAGCGGCACCACGCCGCTACTGCTGTCGCTGGCGGTCAACGCCGACAGTCTGGCAACGTGGCTGTTACCGGCATTAAAAGACGTACTGGCCGATTCGCCTGTGCGCCTGAACCTTCAGGTTGAGGATGAAACCCGCACTCAAGAGCGTCTGAGACGAGGCGAAGTGGTTGGCGCAGTCAGTATTCAACCGCAGCCGCTACCCAGCTGTCTGGTGGATCAACTGGGTGCGCTGGATTATTTGTTTGTGGCGTCAAAGGATTTTGCAGAGCGCTTTTTCCCCAATGGTGTAACGCGTTCCGCCCTGCTTAAAGCGCCAGCCGTGGCATTTGATCACCTGGATGATATGCATCAGGCCTTTTTGCAGCAGAATTTTGATTTATCACCGGGTAGCGTTCCCTGCCACATCGTCAACTCGTCTGAAGCGTTTGTGCAGATGGCCCGGCAGGGCTCGACCTGCTGTATGATCCCTCATCTGCAGATTGAACGCGAACTGGCGAGTGGCGAGCTAATCGATCTCACGCCGGGGCTGTATCAACGTCGGATGCTGTACTGGCACCGCTTTGCACCTGAAAGCCGCCTGATGCGTCGGGTAACGGATGCGCTGATTGCGCATGGCCATCGGGTGCTACGTCAGGATACGGCGGAATAATCGCCCTTTGCCGCAGCAAAATTTGGGCGTTGCGGTGAGAAGGTGCACTTGTGAAAGCGGCACGGCGTTAATGGCCGTCAGGGGCATTTTTTAGAAGGCAATACGCAGCGCTGAGCAGAGGGAATCAACCAGGATTTACCCGCAAGGATGCGGGTAAAAGGCGCAGCCGGCACAGGGATGTGCCGTCTGCGCCGGTCCGTCAGGTTGATGAGCGATGTGAAGGAACCGCGTCAGCGGCGCGAGGACCGCCTGGCAAAAATTGCCCCTGATGGCTTAACCACAATACCAATAAAGGCTTACTGTGCCGTATTTGGTTTCATCTCAAAAACCACATCCACCTGGTCATCAAAGTTGATGCTTTGCTGATCGTAGGTTTCCTGTGCAGAAGTATCTGCCACAGCCGCGGCTTTAAACATGCGGTTCATTGGCATTGGCTGATAGTTTGCCACCTGATAACGAATGCTGTAGATCGGGCCCAGTTTGGCATTAAAACCTTCAGCCAGTTCAGCCGCCTGTTGGGTCGCATTTTTGATTGCGGCCTGACGTGCCTGCTGCTTGTAGCTTTCAGGATTAGCGACGCCCAGTTCAACGCTACGCACTTCATTCAGACCTGACTTCAGCGCCCCATCAAGCAGATCGTTAAGTTTGTCCAGCTGACGTACGGTGACCTGAACCTGACGCACCGCACGGTAGCCTTTGAGCTGTGACTTACCGTCTTTGGTGTAATCATATTCTGGCTGCGTCGTCAGATTCGCGGCTTCGATATCCTTTTTCTCAATACCGTTTTTTTGCAGGAAATCAAAATATTGCGCTACGCGGCTATCGACCTGCTTTTTTGCCTCTGCGGCATCTTTCGATGAGACATTCACCACAATTGACAGCGTCGCGATATCCGGGCGGGCATCTACAGTTGCCTTACCTGACGTAACAACATGGGGTCCGTTCGGCAGTTCGTCAGCCTGTACGCTCAAAGGCAATGCCCCTGCACTCATCATCGCGGCAAGCGCCAATGCTTTCAGTTTCATGAAAGTCCTCCTTGAAAAGGTCAGTTCGATGGCTCCCAGTACATGAAGCCCACAAGCGCATCATATTACGCGTTGTTTGGAGTGAAGATTATGGCAAAAGTTCGGCAGACTGGCCTCAATAACCCGTTTTCGTATAGCTTTTACTCAAAATCCCGTGATGACCTGCCGGGCAAGCTGAAACGCAATAAACCACATGACCGCACCGACCAGCAGGTTAATGATGCGTTGAGCGCGCGCCGTTTGCAGTAGAGGCGCAAGCCAGGCCGCCAGCAGCGCCAGACCGAAAAACCACAGCACCGAGGCGCTGATGGTCCCCAGCGCAAACCATTGTCGCGCAACCGTTCCGGGTAACTGCCCGCCCAGGCTTCCCAGCACAACAAAGGTATCAAGATAAACATGCGGATTCAGCCAGGTCACTGCCAACATCGTCGCGATAATTCGTTTTCTGCTCTGCGTTGCGTGGCTAGCCGATGCCAGTTCAATGTTACGGCTAAGTGCCGTGCGTAAGGCTCCCCAACCGAACCAGAGCAAAAAGGCAACCCCGGCACAAGTAATCAGCATCAGCAGTAAGGGAGACTGATTCAGGAGCGCACTGCCGCCAAAAATGCCCGCACAGATCAATGCGATATCGCTTAACGCACAAAGCGCCGCAGTCATCAAATGATACTGGCGCTTTACCCCCTGGTTCAGCACGAAGGCGTTTTGTGGGCCTAACGGCAGGATAAGCGCCGCCCCAAGAGCAAGCCCTTGAAAGTAAATGGTTAACACTGGATGACATTCCTTACATCGGTGAGATGCAGGGATTATAAAGAGCGAGTCTGATTAGCGGAAATTGAAAAAATTAATCTGCTATTAACAAAATTAATGGGCGACCGCTGCCGCCCATTAACATTACTGCGTTGCGGTCGTCTCGCTTTCAGGTTGTTGAACCTGGTGCAGGTGCACATCCATTTGTGGATAAGGGATGCCAATACCTTTGCTGTCCAGCGCACGTTTAAAGTTTTTCAGTAAGTCCCAGTAAACGTCCTGCAGATCGCTGCTGTTACTCCAGCAACGCACCACGAAGTTAAGCGATGACGCCCCTAATTCATTCAGGCCAATCTGGATGCCACGTTCTTTCAGTACGCGCTGATCGGCCTCAACGACGCCGCGCAACAGGGCAATCACCTCATCCACATCGGCTTCGTAGGCAACGCCGATAATGAATTCATTCCGGCGCACTGGTTCGCGCGAGAAGTTGATGATATTGCCACTGATGATTTTACCATTTGGCACCACAACGATTTTGCCATCGGCAGATTTCAGGGTGGTCGAGAAAATTTGCACATTGAGCACGGTGCCCATTACGCCGCCCAAATCGACAAACTCACCGGTGCGGAAAGGACGGAAGGTGACCAGGAGGACGCCAGCCGCCAGATTGGAGAGCGAGCCTTGCAGGGCTAAACCTACTGCCAGACCGGCGGCACCCAGCACGGCGATAACCGATGCCGTCTGCACGCCGACACGACCCAGCGCAGCAATGACCGTGAAGGCGATAACGCCATAGCGCACCAGGGCGGAAAGGAAATCGGCTACGGTGGCGTCAATATGGCGCGCGAGCAGCAGGCGATTAACCGTGTTAGAAATCACCCTGGCAATGATCATGCCGACAATGATAATGGCAATTGCCGCGACGATATTGACGGCATAACTCAGAATCAGCGCCTGGTTGTGTACCAGCCAGCCACCGGCACTGTTAATGCCATTAACAACATTCAAGTCTTCCATTTGTAAGCCCTGTCGATAGTTCCCCTGTGGGGAAAGACAAAAAACTGCCAGATGTAATCCGACACCCAATGGCTAAGGGTAATCAATTATTTAGCCAGACGCCAAACTGAGTGATACGGGAAGGCGGTTTTGCACACTTACGCATCAGCACGCCAGGATCCGCGCACGATGTTTGTTCAGGGCACATGGCTGAGTATATTAATCAGCCTGCCAAACGGATCACGGACATAAAAACGACGCACGCCCCACGCTTCTTCTGTAAGCGCATAGTCGACCGGCAGCCTCGCAGCGACAACGCGTTGATACACCTCATCAAGATTATCAACCTCAATGGATAAATCCGGAACAGCTGTGCCGGCGCCGCCTTCCCGCGCAATACTGACCTGCGGCACCATCGTGTTATCCGCGGCCCAGGTCATGATCCATCCGTGATCCATCGCCAGTTTCAGATCGAGAATGTCACCGTAGAAGCGTTCTGCTTCTTCCATATTTCCGGCCCGAATATTCGCCACAATGCGTTTGACGGCCATACGATTGCCCTCACCTGTTAAGCCACACACAGGATACAGCGCGCGCTGCAGTGAGGTTGTGACAGCACGTCAGAATGTGTCGCCCGACAAAAAGAAATGAAACTGAGCGTGAGCAGAAAGGATAAAAAAAAGTCCCGATCGGACGATCGGGACTGAGTCGTTCGTCTGCCGTTCTCTCGAACTCAGACGCCAGCAGCGTGATGCTTACAGAACGTCAACGGCGTTGAGTTCTTTGAACGCCTGCTCCAGACGCACCACCATGGATGCCTGGGCAGAGCGCAGCCATACACGTGGGTCATAGTATTTCTTGTTAGGCTTGTCTGCGCCTTCTGGGTTACCCAGCTGCGCCTGAAGATAGCCTTCGTTCTTTTTGTAGTACTGCAGGATGCCGTCCCAGGTTGCCCATTGAGTATCGGTATCGATATTCATCTTGATCACGCCGTAGCTGATAGACTCTTCGATTTCTGCAGCAGATGAACCTGAACCACCGTGGAATACGAAATCCAGCGCGTTGTGCGGCAGACCGTGTTTTTCACAGACATATTTCTGTGAATCACGCAGAATGGTTGGGGTCAGTTTAACGTTGCCTGGCTTGTAAACGCCGTGCACGTTACCGAAAGAGGCCGCAATGGTGAAGCGCGGGCTGATCGCATTCAGTTTTTCGTACGCGTAGTTTACGTCTTCTGGCTGAGTGTAAAGCGCTGAAGCATCCATATGGCTGTTATCTACGCCATCTTCTTCACCACCGGTGCAGCCCAGCTCGATTTCCAGGGTCATGTCGATTTTCGCCATGCGCGCCAGGTATTTGCTGCTGATTTCGATGTTTTCTTCCAGTGACTCTTCGGACAGGTCGATCATGTGAGAAGAGAACAGCGGCTTACCGGTTTTCTTGAAGTGCTCTTCGCCCGCGTCCAGCAGACCGTCGATCCACGGCAGCAGTTTCTTGGCGCAGTGGTCGGTATGCAGGATAACCGGCACGCCGTACTGCTCAGCCATCAGATGCACGTGGTGTGCGCCAGAGATGGCACCGAAAATCGCTGCGCCCTGTGGCTTGTCTGTTTTAAAACCTTTACCGGCGATGAATGCAGCACCACCGTTGGAGAACTGTACGATAACCGGCGCTTTTACTTTCGCCGCGGCTTCCAGTACAGCGTTAATGGAGTCGGTGCCGACGCAGTTGACCGCAGGCAGAGCGAACTTGTTCTCTTTCGCTACTTTGAAGATCTTCTGAACGTCATCACCAGTGACAACGCCGGGTTTTACGAAATCAAAAATTTTAGACATGATTGTGTCCTGTTTCGTGACCGGTTATCCCCGATACGGGGACAGCGATTTAAACGCCCGGTTTCGGGCGAGTTTTCAGGCGATGCCGTAGGGCACCGCCCCCAAAGGATTACTGCTTCGCACGCTCTTCCAGCATGGCTACGGCAGGCAGTTTTTTGCCTTCCACGAACTCCAGGAAGGCACCGCCGCCGGTAGAGATGTAGGAGATTTTGTCTTCGATACCGAACAGGTCGATAGCCGCCAGCGTATCACCGCCGCCCGCCACTGAGAATGCTTCGCTGTCTGCAATGGCGTTAGCCACAATCTCGGTGCCTTTGCGGAAGTTCGGGAATTCAAACACGCCCACCGGGCCGTTCCACAGAATGGTTTTGGCATTCTTCAGGATGGTCGCCATGGCCTGAGCGGTTTCATCACCGAAGTCCATAATCTCTTCGTTATCTGCGACTTCCGAAACCTTTTTCACGGTTGCCGGGGCAGTTTCAGAGAATTCCGTGCCAACACGTGAATCGGTTGGAACAGGAATGCCGTACTGATCGCGCAGGCCTTTGGCCGCGTCAACGAAGTCTGGCTCATACAGCGATTTGCCCACGTTGTTGTCGATAGCGACAAAGGTGTTGGCGATGCCGCCGCCAACAATCACGGTATCGGCAATCTTCACCAGCGACTGCAGCACGTCAAATTTGGTTGAAACCTTAGAACCACCGACCACAGCCACCAGCGGGCGCTCAGGGTTCTTCATCACTTTACCCAGCGCTTCCAGCTCAGCTGACAGCAGCGGGCCAGCACAGGCGACAGGGGCAAATTTGCCAACGCCATGCGTGGATGCCTGGGCGCGGTGCGCGGTACCAAAAGCATCCATAACAAAGACGTCGCACAGCGCAGCGTATTTCTTAGACAGCGCTTCGTCGTCTTTCTTTTCGCCTTTATTGAAGCGAACGTTTTCCAGTACGACCAGTTCGCCCGCGCCGATATCGACGCCGTCGAGGTAGTCTTTCGCCAGGGTAACCTGAGTACCGTTCAGTTTCTCTTTCAGGTAGTTCACTACTGGCAGCAGTGAGAATTCTTCGTTGTATTCACCTTCGGTCGGACGACCCAGGTGAGAGGTAACCATCACTTTGGCGCCCTGTTTCAACGCCGCTTCGATAGTTGGCAGTGAAGCACGAATACGTGCATCTGACGTCACTTTCCCTTCTTTCACTGGTACGTTGAGATCGGCGCGAATTAAAACGCGTTTGCCAGCAAGATCCAGATCGGTCATCTTAATTACGGACATGGTGAACCCTCTCGTTGATTCTCATAAGTTTTGCCAGACGCAAACCGCGTCTTACCTGAAACCGCTTGCGGCCATCGCTAACGTTGTGTCGAGCATTCGGTTAGCAAAGCCCCATTCGTTGTCACACCAGACCAGGGTTTTGATCAGATGCTGACCGCTGACCCGCGTTTGTGTACCGTCCACAATGGCACTGTGCGGATCATGGTTGAAATCTACTGAGACTAACGGCAATTCTGTATAGTCAACTATACCACGAAATGCCCCTTCTGCCGCGCTTTGCAACAAGGCGTTAACCTCACAGGCCCGAACGGGCTGGCGCACGGAAACGCTGAGATCAATGGCCGTCACGTTGATCGTCGGTACGCGAACCGCGATGGCTTCGAAGCGATCGTTAAATTTCGGAAAAATACGCGCAATGCCTGCCGCCAACCGGGTATCCACCGGGATGATAGACTGACTGGCCGCACGCGTACGGCGCAGATCGCTGTGGTAGGCGTCAATCACCTGCTGATCGTGCATCGCCGAATGGATAGTCGTTACCGTCCCCGACTCGATACCAAAAGCGTCATCCAGTAGCTTGATCACCGGAATAATGCAGTTAGTGGTACAGGATGCATTAGAGACAATACAGTCCGTTTGTTTCAGTTCCTGCTCGTTAACGCCGTACACCACGGTTGCATCAAGATCGTTCCCCCCTGGATGGGAAAACAGCACTTTCTTCGCTCCTGCACGCAGATGGGCTTCGCCGTCATCACGGGAACCGTAAACGCCTGTGCAGTCCAGCACCACGTCAACGTTAAGCTCGCCCCAGGGCAGTTCGTCCAGTCCGGCACGATGCAGAATACGGATAATATCGTCTCCGACCCACAGCTGATCCCGCTCCTGACGCACATCCAGCGCGAAACGCCCATGACTGGTATCGTACTTTAGCAGGTGCGCCATGCCCGCAGCCTCAGCCAGTTCGTTAACTGCCACCACTGTGATCTCCGCGCGGCGGCCCGTTTCATACAGTGCACGCAACACGTTGCGCCCAATGCGACCAAAGCCGTTTATCGCTACCCGAATGGTCATCTTTCTCCTGCCAAACCAGACTGAAAAAAAGGTGCAGATAGCCTGAGCGTTTCACTGCATTTTGTACAGGAGATTCTTAGCCCGACCGCAGGCAAAGCAGCCTCAACTGAAACGGTTCAGCTAGGATAATAGAAGGAAGGAATAACGGGAATGATTGCGATCAAGCGGACTGCGTATTTTTGGATCTACATCACAAAATTACGCAAAAAATCGCTATTACTACAGGAATAATTTTGTCGATAAGGGGGCAAACTGCGCCCCCTTTCATCTGGGTTCAGGCGAGCCTTCACTCGCCTGCGCCCTTCTGTCAGGCCAGCAACGCTTTTGCTTTCGCTACTACGTTGTCTACCGTGAAGCCGAAGACTTCAAACAGCTTCTCAGCAGGCGCTGACTCACCAAAGGTGGTCATGCCGACGATAGCGCCGTTCAGGCCGGTATATTTGAACCAATAGTCTGCAATACCGGCTTCAATAGCAACGCGAGCGGCAACGGCCTTCGGCAGGACAGATTCACGATACTCTGCAGACTGCTTGTCGAACGCATCCGTTGATGGCATGGAAACCACGCGAACCTTACGGCCTTCATCGGTCAGTTTCTGATACGCAGCCACAGCCAGTTCAACTTCTGAACCGGTGGCGATCAGAATCAGCTCTGGCGTGCCCGCGCTGTCTTTCAGCACATAACCGCCGCGGGCCACGTTTGCCAGCTGCTCTGCGGTACGATCCTGCTGCGCCAGATTCTGACGAGAGAAGATCAGTGCGCTTGGACCATCTTTACGCTCAATCGCATATTTCCAGGCCACTGCTGATTCCACCTGATCACACGGACGCCACAGGCTCATGTTTGGTGTGGTACGCAGGCTCGCCATCTGCTCTACCGGCTGGTGCGTCGGGCCATCTTCGCCCAGGCCAATAGAGTCGTGGGTATAAACCATAATTTGACGGATTTTCATCAGCGCGGCCATACGGGCGGCGTTACGTGCATACTCAACAAACATCAGGAAGGTCGCGGTATAAGGCAGGAAGCCGCCATGCAGCGCCAGACCGTTGGCAATCGCGGTCATACCGAATTCACGCACGCCGTAGTGAATATAGTTGCCGGCAGCGTCTTCATTGATGGGCTTAGAGCCAGACCAGATGGTGAGGTTACTGGGTGCCAGATCAGCCGAACCGCCCAGATATTCTGGCAGGATTTTACCAAAGGCTTCGATCGCATTTTGTGAGGCTTTACGGCTGGCGATTTTCGCCGGGTTAGCCTGTAACTGCTCGATAAACTTCTGCGATTCCTGCTGCCAGTTAGCCGGCAGTTCGTTGCTCATGCGGCGCGTAAATTCTGCAGCCAGCTCAGGGAAGGCGCTGGCATAGGCCGCGAATTTCGTGTTCCACGCATCCTCTTTCGCCTTGCCTACTTCCTTAGCATCCCACTCAGCATAAATGTCTGAAGGAATAACGAAAGGCGGATAGTCCCAGCCTAACTGTTTGCGGGTGAGCGCAATCTCGTCATCGCCCAGCGGTGCGCCGTGTGAGTCGTGGGTACCCGCTTTATTCGGTGAACCAAAACCGATCACAGTTTTGCACATCAGCAGTGACGGCTTGTCGCTCACCGCTTTCGCTTCTTCAATGGCTTTCGCGATGGCGTCGGCATCGTGACCGTCAACGCCGCGCACCACATGCCAGCCGTAAGCTTCGAAGCGCTTCGCGGTGTCATCGGTGAACCAGCCGTCAACATGACCATCAATGGAGATACCATTGTCATCATAAAATGCCACCAGCTTGCCCAGCTTCAGCGTACCCGCCAGCGAGCACACTTCGTGTGAGATGCCTTCCATCATGCAGCCGTCGCCCATAAAGACCCAGGTATTATGATCTACGATCTCATGGCCCGGACGGTTGAACTGTGCTGCCAGCGTGCGCTCCGCAATGGCAAAACCTACGGCGTTAGCGATGCCCTGCCCCAGCGGACCGGTCGTGGTTTCCACGCCCACGGTATAGCCATATTCAGGGTGCCCCGGCGTTTTAGAATGCAACTGACGGAAGTTTTCCAGCTCGCTAATCGGTAAATCGTAGCCGGTAAGGTGCAGCAGGCTGTAAATCAGCATCGAACCGTGACCATTGGACAGAACAAAACGGTCGCGATCGGCCCAGTGTGGGTTGGTTGGGTTATGATTGAGATAGCCGCGCCACAAGACTTCGGCGATATCCGCCATGCCCATCGGGGCACCCGGATGTCCCGATTTAGCTTTTTGCACTGCGTCCATACTTAACGCGCGAATGGCGTTGGCAAGATCTTTACGAGAGGGCATCTTCTACTCCAGTTCGGATTAATGATTTTCGCCTTAACCTGTTGTAATTAATCAGCTATCGGGCAAATCACGGGGAAAAGTTTCACCACAATGTACATGAAAAACGGGGCAAAAGTAATGTCGTAAAACGCTAAATGTTCCCGCTTCGTCTGGCTTTTCCAGTCATGTCTGCTAGCAAAAAGGTTTATCACGAACTATAACCTGTTGGTTAAATCACCTTGTACGGATTCAGGTGTTTGTTTTTTATCTTGTTACTTATGGGACGACAGAATGAAAATTCATAAAATGGCACTGGCTCTGGGCCTGGTTGCGCTGCTTAGCGGCTGTGAGGGTGTAAATAGTAATGGTCTGCTGCAATCCGGCGCACAGGCATTTCAGGCTTACACGTTGAGCGATGCTCAGGTTAAGCAGCTTAGCGATCAGTCCTGCGCCCAAATGGACAAAGAAAATCAGGTCGCGCCAGCTGACAGCGAGTACCAGCAACGGCTGAATAAAATCGCTGCGGCACTGGGCGACAACATCAATGGTATCCCGGCTAACTACAAGGTTTACCAGACCAAAGACGTTAACGCCTGGGCAATGGCCAATGGCTGCATCCGCGTTTACAGCGGACTGATGGATATGATGACCGACAATGAAGTCGAGGCGGTACTGGGCCATGAAATGGGCCACGTTGCGCTGGGTCATACGCGCAAAGCGATGCAGGTCGCCTTCACCACAACGGCAGCACGCACCGCGGCGGCATCGGCTGGCGGTATTATTGGTTCGCTGTCACAGTCGCAGTTGGGTGATATGGGTGAAAAATTAGTAAATGCCCAGTTCTCGCAGACGCAGGAGACTCAGGCTGATGACTACTCATACAACCTGCTGAAAAAGCGCGGTATTGATCCGGTCGGGCTGGCAACCAGCTTTGAAAAACTGGCAAAACTGGAACAGGGCCGTCAAAGCTCAATGTTTGACTCGCATCCTGACTCCGAAGCGCGTGCGCAGCATATTCGCGATCGCATCGCCGCAGACGGCAAGTAAGTCAGAATCAGAGGGATAACCCTGAAGTTATCCCTCTGTCGCATCAGCCTTTATTCGCTGCCTGAACGTGCAACATGTCCAGCGCCAGCGTAGCGGCGGCAAGTGCCGTCAGATCGGCGTGATCGTAACCCGGCGCGACTTCCACCAGATCCATCCCCACGATATTCATGCCCTGTAAACCACGAATCAGTTTAGTGGCTTTATCTGTGGTTAAACCGCCAATGACCGGCGTACCGGTGCCCGGCGCATGCGCAGGATCCAGACAGTCGATATCAAATGTCAGATAAACTGGCAGGTCGCCGACGGTGCGCTTAATTTCCGCCAGAAGATCGTCCACGCTGCGGTCGTTAACCTGAGCAGCATCCAGCACGTTAAAGCCCAGGCTTTTGTCGAATTCGGTACGAATACCGATTTGCACCGAGTGCTGAGGATCGATGAGCCCCTCTTTCGGTGCGGTAAAGAACATGGTGCCATGGTCAAACGTTGGACCATTAGAGTAGGTATCGGTATGGGCGTCAAAGTGTACCAGCGCCATTTTACCAAAGTGCTTCGCATGCGCGCGCAGCAGGGGAAGCGTGACGTAGTGATCGCCACCAAAGGTCATCATGCGTTTGCCGTTCGCCAGCAGTTTCTCTGCGTGGGCCTGCAGCTTGTCAGACAGATCCTGTGAATCACCAAAGGCGTAAACCAGATCGCCGCAGTCCACCACGTTCAGGCGCTGACGCAGGTCAAACTCCCACGGCCAGCGGCAGCCTTCCCAGGCGAGATTGGTCGAAATCTGGCGGATAGCGCCAGGGCCAAGACGGCTGCCCGGACGGCCTGAGGTCGCGGCGTCAAAGGGCACCCCGGTGATCACCCACTCTGCGTCGCTGTCGTAAGGCTGGAAATTAACCGGAAAACGCATAAAACCAAAGGCGTTAGAAACCAGTGAATTGTCGTACTGATTGCCGAGGGTATTGTACATAAGTCGTCCTCTGTCTGTGCATGAGGCGGGCCTGGGCCGCGCACCATGAAGGTTGAGATAAAAAAAATCCCCTCCGCGTCGTTAGGCCCGACGAGGAAGGGATGGGTTGCTGCCGATTATCAACAATGTCCCGACCCGCTGCAAGCGCTTCGCGGGGCTTTATTCGTCTTCTAAATAGGTGTAGCCATACAGACCGCTTTCGAACTCCTGCAGGAACTGCTCACGCAGTTCGTCATCCAGTTCAGAGGTCTGAATCTGCTTACGGAACAGCGTCATCAGTTCGTTCGGATCGAGCTGAACATACTGCAGCATGTCGGCCACGGTATCGCCCTCATCCGACAGTTGAACCTCCACCTCGCCATTCTGGAAGGCAAACACGTCAACCGCTTCGGTGTCACCAAACAGGTTATGCATGTTACCCAGGATTTCCTGATAGGCGCCGACCATAAAGAAGCCAAGCATCGGTGGGTTGTCCACGTCGTACTCCGGCATCGGCATGGTTGTGGCAATACCGTCACCATCAACATAGTGATCGATGGTACCGTCAGAGTCACAGGTGATGTCCAGCAGCACGGCACGACGTTCCGGTTTTTTATTCAGGCCTTCCAGCGGCAGCACAGGGAACAGCTGATCGATGCCCCATGCATCCGGCATGGACTGGAACAGCGAGAAGTTAACGTAGATCTTGTCCGCCATGCGCTCCTGCAACTCGTCGATGATCGGACGGTGCGCGCGGTTGCTGGGATCAAGATGCTGCTGAATGTAGTGACAGATGCTCAGATAAAGCTGTTCTGCCCAGGCGCGCTGCTTCAGGCTGTAGGTACCGGATGAGTAGCCTGTATGGATATCAAACAGGTCCATCTGGCTGTCGTGCAGCCATTCACGCAGCGAACGACGCGTGTCCGGCTCGTGCATCTCCTGCCAGGTTTCCCACATGCTCAGGATAGGACGCGGGGCATCCTCAATCTCTGGCGCTTCTGGCTTACTGAATTCGTTACGCTCAACGCCGATGATGTTAGATACCAGCACCGTGTGGTGAGCTGTGACTGCGCGGCCGGATTCGGTAATCACCGTTGGGTGCTCAAGTCCATGCTCGTCACAGGCTGCGCCAATTCCCCAGATCACGTTATTGGCATATTCATTCAGTCCGTAATTGACCGAACAGTCGGACTGCGAACGGGTACCTTCATAGTCAACGCCCAGGCCGCCGCCAACGTCAAAGCACTTAATGTTGACGCCGAGTTTTGCCAGTTCCACATAGAAGCGCGCAGACTCACGCACCCCGGTAGCGATATCGCGAATGTTAGACATCTGCGATCCCAAATGGAAATGCAGCAGCTGCAGGCTGTCGATCCGACCCGCTTCACGCATGATTTCAACCAGCTTGAGTACCTGCGTTGCTGACAGGCCAAATTTAGATTTTTCGCCGCCGCTCGACTGCCACTTACCAGAACCCTGTGAAGCGAGACGTGCACGAATGCCCAGACGCGGCACCACATTCAGGCGCTCGGCTTCTTCCAGCACCATGCGCACTTCGGTCATCTTCTCCAGAACCAGATAAACCTTGTGCCCTATCTTCTCGCCAATCAGCGCCAGACGAATATATTCACGATCTTTGTAACCATTACATACAATAACCGAACGGGTCTGACCGGCATGGGCCAGTACCGCCATCAGTTCGGCTTTTGAACCGGCTTCCAGACCCAGCGGTTCGCCAGAATTGACCAGGGATTCGATGACGCGCTTATGCTGGTTCACCTTGATGGGATACACCAGGAAGTAATCACCGGTATAACCGTAAGACTCACGTGCGCGTTTAAAAGCAGCGTTTATTGAGCGCAGGCGATGCTGAAGAATCTGAGGGAAGCAGAACAGCGCGGGCAGACGTTGGCCCTGGGCCTCGCGTTCCTTAACCAGCTTAGCCAGATCGACACGCACATCCGGACGATCCGGATCGGGGCAGACGCTAATATGACCCAGTTCATTGACGTCATAGTAGTTATTGCCCCACCAGGCAATGTTGTAGGTCCGCAGCATCAGGCTGGCGTCCTGATCGTTCATCGCCACCTCCTGCATTGAGCGGAGTGCACCTTGTTCGCCAGCTGACGAACCCTTGATATTCTTCATGCCGTCAGACATCGCGAACCTCAATTTTCCGTTGAAAGATAATAATGTAAACCGACTTGAAGGTCGGGAGTCTGGAAATTCGTTGCCACATATTACGTCATGCTCTGTCTGCGTTGCGAACCTGCACGATGCATCACTGTAGTGTTAAGTGTAAAACACTCAGCCGCGTCAGGTACAAAAGGGCCGCGAATAATTCACGACGCTCACCGCCTGGACGATATAAACCGCTATCGCGTCAGAGGTTAACCAGCGCTTGTGTCGGGATAATTACCGAAACCAATAAAATGTCGGCAGAAGAGAAATAAGGACGGGAAACAGGATAACGCCAGCGCCGTGCCAGCACGCGAAAAGGCCGGGAGAGAGAAGATAAGGCTCATTACTCGTATCACCTCCGCACATGTCCTGGACATGTGGAAAACCACCTGGGTGAAAGCCAGACAGCTGTCTGACGGGCGCGACGCGGTAAGCGCGTCATCCTTTTTGCTGCTGAGAACGCAGCGGCGTTTTATACATTTTGCGCCTAAAAAAAGCAAAGAGATTATTTGCTTAATGCACGCGCTGTCAGCAGGATTTTCCACTGCTGCGCGTAAAGTTAACAGTGCAACATCAAAAAGGGCTGGTAATTCGCTCACCGCGTAACCTAAAATAGACGTCCAGATGGTTTTCCATCTAAACAGGTTAATATCCAGGCGGAGTTGGCCTGCGTGCTGACACTACCTGACTGCTCACGGCTTTGCCTTAAGGGGCGTTAAGTCAGCTAATACTCACTTGCGCTATGCAGTCGAATTCAAACCATTGGTAAGGTAAAGAACATAATGGCTAAACATCTTTTTACATCCGAGTCCGTATCCGAAGGACATCCTGATAAAATCGCCGACCAGATTTCTGATGCTGTGCTTGATGCGATCCTGGAACAGGATCCCAAAGCGCGCGTGGCCTGCGAAACGTACGTTAAAACCGGTATGGTTCTGGTTGGCGGTGAGATCACCACCAGCGCCTGGGTTGATATTGAAGAAATCACTCGTAATACCGTACGTGAAATCGGCTATGTTCATTCCGATATGGGCTTTGATGCCAACTCCTGCGCAGTATTAAGCGCAATTGGCAAACAGTCTCAGGATATCAACCAGGGCGTTGACCGCAGCGATCCGCTGGAACAGGGTGCGGGCGATCAGGGTTTGATGTTTGGCTATGCGACAAACGAAACGGATGTTCTGATGCCAGCCCCGGTGACCTATGCGCATCGTCTGGTTCAGCGTCAGGCCGAAGTGCGTAAGAACGGCACGCTGCCATGGCTGCGTCCGGATGCCAAAAGCCAGGTGACCTTCCAGTACGACGACGGCAAAATCGTCGGTATTGATGCGGTCGTTCTGTCAACTCAGCACAGCGAAGCGATCTCACAAAAAGATCTGCAGGAAGCGGTGATGGAAGAAATCATCAAGCCCGTCCTGCCTGCCGAGTGGCTGAGCGCATCCACCAAATATCACATCAACCCAACGGGCCGTTTTGTTATTGGTGGCCCAATGGGTGACTGTGGCCTGACCGGTCGCAAAATCATTGTTGATACCTACGGCGGTATGGCACGTCACGGCGGTGGCGCCTTCTCAGGCAAAGACCCGTCAAAAGTTGACCGTTCAGCCGCCTATGCCGCCCGCTATGTTGCGAAAAACATTGTGGCAGCGGGTCTGGCCGATCGTTGTGAGATTCAGGTTTCCTACGCCATCGGTGTTGCCGAGCCGACCTCCATCATGGTCGAGACCTTTGGCACTGAGAAAGTGTCTACTGAACAGCTGACCTTACTGGTGCGCGAGTTCTTCGATCTGCGTCCTTACGGCCTGATTCAGATGCTGGATCTGCTGCATCCGATCTATAAAGAAACCGCTGCCTATGGCCACTTTGGTCGCGAACATTTCCCTTGGGAAAAAACTGACAAAGCAGAACAGTTGCGTGAGGCTGCGGGCCTGTAAGCCTGTAAGCCTGTAAGCCTGTAAGCCTGAAAACGTCTCAAAAAGTCCTGCCTCGCGGCGGGGCTTTTTTTTTCTTTTTATTCCTCTCGGGCCTTCAGTTTCCCCCACCTGCACATTTTTTTAACTCAGCTACACTTTCTCTCAGCCTGTGCTCAGCTAATGTGTTAACGCTTACAATTTGAAACGCTTTAGATATCGGCTATTTAGGAATTTATCGCCGTAGTTATTCTTCCTAAAATGCGTTATTTTCAGCGTCATCTGATAGGCGTTAAACAGGGCATTGTCAGAAACTTCGAGGGTGCTATACCTCACTGGTTACTTGACCTTTCTGGGTTATAAATGCTGGATTTCAGGGTTTCAGCAAGTGTAAGCGATTACATCAATGTGATCGGGCTCACTTTTTGCCCAGATAAGGTTTTTTAACATCGATAACAACAATGATGGATAATTTTGGAGGCAACCATGCCTGGCAATTCACATAAAAGCAGAACCTCAAATAAGGCAATGACCTTATTTGTCTGCTTTCTGGCAGCCCTTGCAGGCCTGCTGTTTGGGTTGGATATCGGCGTTATCGCCGGTGCACTGCCCTTTATCGCGAAGGACTTTAACGTTACGGCACACCAACAGGAGTGGATTGTCAGCTCAATGATGTTCGGGGCGGCCATCGGTGCTATCGGCAGCGGCTGGATGTCATCGCGTCTGGGGCGTAAAAAAAGCCTGATGGCTGGTGCGATCCTGTTTGTTATTGGCTCACTGTGGTCAGCCATGGCACCTAACCCAGAAATGCTGATCAGCGCACGCGTGCTGTTAGGCCTGGCGGTCGGTATCGCCTCTTACACTGCGCCGCTCTATCTTTCTGAGATTGCGCCTGAAAAAATCCGCGGCAGTATGATCTCGCTTTATCAGTTGATGATTACCATCGGTATTCTGGGTGCGTACCTTTCCGATACCGCGTTCAGCTTCACAGGTAACTGGCGCTGGATGCTGGGCGTGATCACCATTCCTGCCCTGCTGCTGCTGATCGGCGTGTTCTTCCTGCCAAACAGCCCACGCTGGCTGGCGGCGAAAGGAAACTTCCGTGATGCGCAACGCGTACTGGATCGCCTGCGTGATACCAGTGAGCAGGCGAAGCGCGAGCTGGATGAGATCCGTGAAAGCCTAAAGATCAAACAGTCAGGCTGGGGATTATTTACCAGCAGCAGCCACTTCCGTCGTGCGGTGTACCTGGGCATTCTGCTGCAGGTGATGCAACAGTTTACCGGCATGAACGTCATCATGTATTACGCACCGAAGATTTTTGAGATTGCGGGTTTCGCGAATACCACCCAGCAGATGTGGGGAACGGTGATTGTCGGCCTGGTTAACGTACTGGCAACCTTTATTGCTATCGGTCTGGTGGATCGCTGGGGCCGTAAGCCTACCTTGATTCTGGGCTTCCTGGTGATGGCAGCCGGTATGGGCGTTCTTGGCACCATGCTGCATATGGGCATTCATTCACAAGGTGCGCAGTACTTTGCCATTGGCATGCTGCTGATGTTTATCGTGGGCTTTGCCATGTCAGCCGGTCCGCTGATCTGGGTTCTGTGTTCTGAAATTCAGCCTCTGAAAGGACGCGATTTCGGTATCACTGTTTCAACCACCACGAACTGGATCGCCAACATGATTGTCGGCGCAACCTTCCTGACCATGCTGAATACGCTGGGCAATGCGCCGACCTTCTGGGTCTACGGCCTGCTCAACGTCTTCTTCATCGTCCTGACGGTGATGTTGATTCCCGAAACCAAAAACGTTTCGCTGGAGCACATTGAACGTAATCTGATGGCAGGTAAAAAGCTGCGCGATATCGGTCAGTAAGCCCTCCTCAATATGTCCCCTAGAGCCAGTCAAGGTAAGCTGACTGGCTTTTCTTTTGCCGCTTTACCCACAACTGACAACGAAAAATATCCTACCGTTTCAACGCTCAGACCTTGCCGTTACTGGCTTGCACCTCCCCGCTTCGCTTTTCTTTCATTAAAGTCGAAAAAATATACGCCGATAAATTACCTGACGTTTTCATTATAAAAAGCTTTTTTCAGACTTCGCGTTGACCAGGAAATAGCATGAACAATACCAGCCCTAAAAAGACGATGAGCACCCGTGCTCAGATGCTGCTGGCAGGCGGAATGACGATCGTCGTGGGGTTTACTGCGACCATCGGATTACTCAGTTGGCAGTCCTCGAAAGAACAAAAATCTCTTGCCGCTAACTACCTGCAGCAAATTGCTGCTAGTCACGCCGGGCAAATTCAGCAGGAACTGACGCATGCATTGGATGCCGCTCAAAACCTGGGGCAAAGCCTTGCTGCCCTGCCTGCAGCAGGGATAAATGATCGTAAAGTTGCCGACAAGCTGATGGAATATGCATTGAATAAAAACCCTGACTTTGTGTCGATGACCGTAGTGTTTGAACCCGATGCCTTTGATGGCCGTGACAGTGCCTTTGTCGGGCCGCAGGGAACGCCACCGGGTGGTCGCTATGCCTGGTATGTTGACCGGGACAAAGACGGGCGCTACAAAATGAATCCGGCACTGGACTTTCTGCAGCCGGGGGCCGGTAATTACTATTTACTGCCGAAAGAAACGCAAAAGGACACCCTGATTGAGCCTTACAGCTTCGCTTATGATGGCGCAAAACCAGAGTGGTTAACCTCGGTGGCTACCCCTGTTATGGTCAATGACAAACTGAAGCTGGTTGTCAGTTCCGATATCCTGCTTTCCGCCATCCAGAAAAAAGTAAACCAGATCAAACCCTGGCACGAAACCGGCTACGCGCTGCTGCTTTCGAACAGCGGCAACGTGATTTCCTCCCCCAATGCAGGTGAAGCCGGCAAAAAATGGCAGGGAAACAGCAACAGCTACCGTACGGCAGTGACAGAACAGTACGATCCCGTACTGAAAGAAAATGCCATGTACACCTGGTACCCGATAAGCGTGGGCAACAACACGAAACCCTGGTATGTAGGGATTGTGGCACCCGTCAGCCAGGTAATGGCGGCGGCTGACAAGCAGCTTTACTGGGCTATTGCGCTGATGATTGTCAGTATCCTTTCCGTGGGGGCCGTGCTGGGTCTGTTATTCAACCGTAAAGTGATGCGTCATCTTGGCGGTGAACCCGAAGAGGCGGCGCGCATTGCGCTGGCCGTTGCTGAAGGTCAGTTAAACAATGGCATTCAGGTTGCGCCAGGCGACAGCAGCAGCCTGTTTTATGCCCTCAACACCATGCAGACACAGTTGCAGAGCATTGTGAGACAAATCAAAGACGCCAGCACCTCGGTCCAGCAGGGAGCGGGCGAAATTGCCGGTGCAAACCTCAACCTCGCCTCACGCACCGAGGAACAGGCTGCGGCACTGGAAGAAACTGCCGCGAGCATGGAGCAGATTAGTGCAGCTATCCGCATGAACGCGGATAATGCACAGCAGGCAACGAGCCTGACTGAAAATGCCACGCGCATCGCCAGCCGGGGGGAAACCCTGGTCGATCAGGTGGTCACTACCATGGCGCAGATTGATGAAAGTTCAAAGAAAATCGGTGATATCACCACGCTGATTAACAGCATCGCGTTTCAGACCAACATTCTGGCACTTAATGCTGCTGTTGAAGCTGCACGCGCAGGCGAACAGGGGCGCGGCTTTGCGGTCGTAGCCGCCGAAGTCCGGAATCTCGCGCAGCGGACAACCAGCGCCGTGAAAGATATTTCCGCCCTGATTGAGGAATCAGTTGTTCGGGTTGAAAATGGCGTTGTGCTGGTCAACGATGCAGGCAAAACCATGCATGAGATGACAAATGCCGTTTCATCAGTGCAGCGCATCATTGGTGAAATCGTTGCTGCATCCGATGAGCAAGCCCGCGGTATTGCGCAGGTGACCATCGCGGTCAATGAAATGGATGGCACGACCCAGCAAAACGCTGCGCTGGTTCAGCAGATGTCAGCGGCGTCCAGCTCACTTGAGGATCAGGCGCAGCAACTGGCTCAGACAATAAGGCAGTTCCATTAAAATAATGTCATGTCTGCCCGTCGGGTTCGGCGGGTACGACTTTTTTGCAGGACCGATATTGCTGTTGAGTTGAGTTCCACGCCGCTGCCGCTTATGCTGAGCGCCATGAAAACATCCCGTCTTCCCATTGCCCTACAACAAGCCGTTATGCGCGCCCTGCGTAGTGGGCTCGAACGGGCAAATGAAAAGCTCGAACAACATTATCCCGAACCCAGGCTGGTTTATCAGCAGCGCGGCACGGCTGCCGGAACGGCCTGGCTGGAAAAATGGGAAATCCGCCTGAATCCTGTCCTGCTGATGGAAAATCAGCAGGCCTTTATTGATGAAGTCGTTCCCCATGAGCTGGCCCATTTGCTGGTGTGGAAAACCTTCGGCCGCGTTGCACCGCATGGCAAAGAGTGGAAATGGATGATGGAGACTGTGCTGGGCGTGCCGGCGCGGCGCACCCATCAGTTTGAGGTCGAGTCGGTGCGCAGCCGCACCTTTGCTTATCGCTGCCAGTGTCAACAGCACCAGCTTACCGTGAGGCGCCATAATCGTGTCGTTCGCGGCGAAAGCGAGTACCGCTGCGTTCACTGCGGTAGCCTATTGAAAGCCGAGGTTTTTCCCCTTTCCTGAGCGGATTCTCATTCCGCCTGAGCAGGCATTCTGTTACCCTGCCGCCCTTTTAAGGACCAGGGGTAAAACTGGAACATGTCTCGCAAATTTCTCATCACGACTGCACTGTTACTCGCGTCTTTTAACAGCCAGGCCCTAAACCTCAACAACTATCATCAAAATAATTTTCAACAGGCAAAAGCCTACGCCGCAGAGATTAATGACGATGCGCCCGGCAGCTTTTACTGTGGCTGTAAAATTACCTGGCACGGCAAAAAGGGGGAGCCTGATCTGAACAGCTGTGGCTACCAGCCGCGCAAAAATGCCCACCGCGCCGCACGTATCGAGTGGGAACACGTGATGCCCGCCTGGGAGTTCGGCCATCAACGTCAGTGCTGGCAGAACGGCGGCCGCAAAAATTGCAGCAAAGATGCCGACTATCGCCGTATCGAAACCGACCTGCATAATCTGCAGCCGGCAATCGGTGAAGTGAATGGCGATCGCGGTAACTATGCCTACAGTCAGTGGAACGGTACGGATAAACAGTACGGTCAGTGCAGCATGCAGATTGATTTTAAAAACAAGCAGGCGCAGCCGCCCGAACGGGCCCGTGGCGCGATCGCCCGGACTTACTTCTATATGCGCGACCAGTATCATCTGCGTCTGTCACGTCAGCAAACGCAGTTATTTACAGCCTGGAACAAGCTCTATCCGGTCAGCAAATGGGAATGCGAGCGCGACCAGCGCATCGCTCGCGTACAGGGGAATCATAATCCTTATGTGCTTGAGGCTTGCACGCGTTAAAATCCCTGCCCTAAACTAACTGTTTCACAGCCCCGCCGCGTCAACCTCGCGGCGTTTAGCTCTCAGGGACATTATGCGCATACCTCGCATTTATCACTCACAGCCTGTTCATGTTGGCAGTGAAATCACGCTTGATGAAGACGCGTCCGGTCATGTTGGTCGCGTGCTGCGTATGACCAGCGGACAGCATGTAGAACTCTTTGATGGCAGTAATCTGACTTTCGCTGCAGAAATCACGCATGTTGATAAAAAACGTGTAAAAGTATCCATCACGGCAAGTCAGGAAGACGATCGCGAGTCGCCCCTCCATCTGCATCTCGGTCAGGTCATGTCTCGCGGCGAAAAAATGGAATTTACCATCCAGAAATCAATCGAACTGGGCGTTAATGTTATTACGCCGCTGTTTTCTGAACGCTGTGGTGTCAAACTGGATGCCGAACGCCTGGCAAAAAAAATTCAGCAGTGGCAAAAGATTGCTGTTGCCGCCTGCGAGCAGTGTGGTCGTAACCGGGTACCCGAAATCCGTCCGGCCATGGCACTGGAAGCCTGGTGCAGTGAAGCGGAAAGTGGGTTAAAACTGAACCTGCACCCGCGCGCCAGCCATAGCATCAACACATTGCCTCAGCCGGTTGAGCGCGTTCGCCTGCTGATTGGTCCGGAAGGCGGGCTTTCAGCTGACGAAATTGCCATGACGGCGCAGCACGGTTTTACCGATATTCTGCTTGGCCCACGGGTTTTACGTACCGAAACAACGGCCCTGACTGCCATTACGGCACTTCAGGTGAGGTTTGGTGACCTGGGTTAAGCGATACTTTTAGCTCCACTGGGACGCCTGTAATCAACATCGCGTTCTGACTGCTCAGCCCCTTTTTGCCCGAACGAAACGAGACGGTAACCGCCGCCTCCTTCAGGAGATAATAATGATCAAGCTTGGCATCGTGATGGACCCAATCTCATCCATCAACATTAAAAAAGACTCCAGCTTTGCAATGCTGCTGGAAGCACAGCGCCGGGGTTACGAAATCCACTACATGGAGATGAACGATCTCTCCCTGCGCGGTGGTGTGGCTTACGCCCGCACTCGCCTGCTTAGCGTGGAACAGAATGCCGAAAGTTGGTATCAGTTTGGCAGTGAGCAGCAGATTAAACTGGCCGATCTCAACGTCGTATTGATGCGTAAAGACCCGCCGTTTGACACCGAGTTTATCTACTGTACCTACATCCTGGAACGGGCTGAAGAGCAGGGCACGCTGATCGTCAACAAGCCGCAAAGCCTGCGCGACTGTAACGAAAAACTGTATACCGCCTGGTTTGCTGAATTCACACCGGACACCCTGGTCACGCGTTCTAAGCAACAGCTGCGGGCGTTCTGGCAAGAGCATGGCGACGTCATCATGAAACCGCTGGACGGCATGGGCGGCGCCTCTATTTTCCGTGTGAAGCAGGACGATCCGAATTTCGGCGTTATCGCTGAAACCCTGACTGAACATGAAAGCCGTTACTGCATGGCGCAAAACTACCTGCCGGCTATCAAAGACGGTGATAAGCGCGTGCTGGTGGTGGATGGCGAACCGGTTCCTTATTGTCTGGCGCGTATTCCACAGGGGGGAGAAACCCGCGGAAACCTGGCGGCTGGCGGACGCGGTGAAGCGCGCCCCCTAAGCGAAAGTGACTGGGAAATCGCCCGCCGCGTCGGTCCAACACTGAAGGCCAAAGGCCTGATTTTTGTGGGCCTCGACATTATTGGTGATAGACTGACTGAAGTTAACGTGACCAGCCCAACATGCATTCGTGAAATTGAGGCCGCCTTCCCTGTCTCCATCACCGGTATGCTGATGGACGCCATTGAGAAGCGCCTGAGCTGAGCATAACGCTGGGGCCATGCTCCGTGATCAACCCAACACCGGTGCAGCAATCACGCACCGGTTATCTTTGGTAAAGCATGTGAGAATGAATTTACAGCATCACTTTTTAATTGCCATGCCATCGTTGCAAGATCCCTTTTTTAAACGTTCTGTCGTCTACGTTTGTGAGCATAACGGAGAAGGGGCAATGGGGCTGATTATCAATAAGCCGATGGAAAACCTAACGGTTGAAGGCATTCTGAAAAAGCTCAAGATCGCCGAAGATAACCGCGATCCGGCTATCAATCTTGATAAGCCGGTGTTCAGCGGTGGTCCGCTGGCGGAAGATCGGGGCTTTATCCTGCACTCGGCACAGCGCACCTTTACTTCCAGCATTCGGGTGTCAGACAACACCGTGATTACCACCTCACGTGACGTGCTGGAAGCGATCGGTACAGCCTCACAGCCCGATCATGTGCTGGTCGCGCTGGGTTATTGTGCCTGGGAAAAAGACCAGCTTGAAAATGAGCTGATGGAGAACGCCTGGCTGACCACACCGGCTAACAGTAATATTTTGTTCCAGACGCCCATCGCCGAGCGCTGGCGTGAAGCCGCGCGCAGTATGGGCATTGATATTCACAACATGGCCAGCGATGCAGGTCACGCCTGATGAATACACAAACGTTGTTAGGTTTTGACTTCGGCACCAAAAGCATCGGCGTTGCGGTTGGTCAGCAGCTGACGGGCAGCGCCCGTCCGTTAAGCGCGATTAAGGCGCAGGACGGGACGCCAGACTGGCTGCAAATTGAAAAGCTGCTTAAAGAGTGGCAGCCCGACTTTGTTGTGGTGGGTTTGCCACTGAACATGGACGGCACCGAGCAGCCTTTAACAGCCCGCGCCCGTAAGTTTGCGAATCGCCTGCATGGCCGTTTTGGTATTCGTGTTGAGCTACAGGATGAGCGCCTCAGCACCGTTGAAGCGCGCGCTGGTTTGTTTGAACGGGGTGGCTATCGTGCCCTGAATAAAGGTTCAGTCGATTCCCAGTCAGCGGCGATTATCCTGCAGGACTGGTTTGAAACCCATTAATGAATCACCCCTTCGGCCTGACGGGCTAACCGACTCTGCTCAAAGGTTTGCATTCCGGCCTGCGCGCCGGTTTGCAAAATAGCGGGAATCTGATGCATTTTGCCTTCCCGAATCAGATTGACCACCGCGCTGGTGGCAATCAGCACCTCAAACAGCCCCACGCGTGTCTCATCTGTGGCTGAAACCAGCTGCTGCGCAATAACGGCTTTCAGACTGCCCGCCAGCTGGGTGCGTATCAGCGCCTTTTCATCTGCAGGGAACACATCCACCAGCCGATCCACCGCCTGGACTGCGCCGCGCGTATGCAACGTCGCCAGCACCAGATGTCCGGTTTCTGCCGCGGTTAATGCCTGGCGAATGGTATCGCTGTCGCGTAATTCTCCCAGCATAATCACATCGGGATCTTCGCGTAAGGCCGCTTTCAGGCCCAGACTAAACGAGCGGCAATGCAGCCCCACTTCGCGCTGTTGAATCAGGGACTGCTGGCTGTGATGAATAAACTCAATGGGATCTTCCAGCGTGAGAATATGACGGGCCTGCTGCCGGTTGATGGCATCGACCATGGCGGCGAGCGTGGTGGATTTACCGCTACCGGTCGCGCCGGTAATCAAAATCAGCCCGTCCTGTTTGTTCAGCAAGGTGGGCACGACCTGCGGAAGGCGTAAATCCGCAAGCGAAGGGCAGCGGCTGGCAATAATACGCAGCGCCAGAGACAGCCCGTTGCGCTGCATAAACAGGTTCGCGCGCAGGCGCTGCCCGTTAACCAGTGTTAAGGCGAAATCCAACTGCCCTTCTCGCTTCAGCACCTGCTGCTGTTCGCTGTCCAGCCATGACGAGGTAAATCGCGCCATCCAGTCGGATGGCAGGATGGGCTGGCCGGGCAGCGTTTCAAGCCCGCCCTGACGGCGCCAGTACGGCGAATGTCCGTTACAAAGGTGCAGATCGGCGGCGTTATGCTTTACACTAAGCTCCACTAATTCATCCAAATCCATTTTGATCTCCAGACTATGACTTCAATCCAGCACAACTTACAGCAAGTCCGTCAGCGAATCGCTGCTGCTGCAACCCGTTGCGGCCGGTCGCCAGAAGAAATTACGCTACTTGCAGTGAGCAAAACAAAGCCTGCGAGCGCGGTCGAAGAAGCCGCAGCGGCGGGACAGATCGATTTTGGTGAGAATTACGTTCAGGAAGGGGTTGAAAAGATTCAGTCACTGACCTCACATCCTGCCTTGACCTGGCACTTCATTGGCCCGCTGCAGTCCAATAAAAGCCGCCTGGTCGCTGAACACTTTGCCTGGTGTCATACGGTCGATCGTCAGAAGATCGCACAGCGTCTTAACGATCAGCGGCCTGAACATCTGCCGCCGCTCAATGTCTTAATCCAGGTAAATATCAGTGATGAAAACAGCAAATCTGGCATCATGCTGGAGGCGGTTGCCGGACTGGCTCAGGACATCCTGACAATGCCGCGTTTGCGTTTGCGCGGGCTGATGGCGATTCCGGCACCCGAAGAAGATTATCAGCGACAGCTGGCGGTATGCCAGCAAATGGCGGATGCTTTTGACCAGCTTAAACAGCAGTATAGCGACGTTGATACGCTTTCCCTTGGGATGAGCGATGACATGGAGGCGGCAATTGCCGCTGGCAGTACGATGGTGCGCATTGGCACCGCCATTTTTGGCGCGCGAGATTACACACAACCTTCACAACAATAATTGAGGAACTTCATGTTAACAATGACGTTTTTAGTAAAAACGCTAATCGATCTCTACGTCATGGTGCTGCTGCTGCGCATCTGGATGCAGTGGTCACGTTGTGATTTTTATAACCCGCTTGCGCAGTTTGTCGTGAAGATTACTCAGCCGATTGTAAAACCCCTGCGTCGTATCCTTCCGGCTCTGGGTCCGATTGATACGGCCTCCCTGCTGTTGGCCTTTGTGCTGACAACGCTTAAATATCCCCTTCTGCTGCTGATTCAGGTCGGCGTGTTCTCTGTCGATCCCACGAATTTGCTGGTTGGCCTGCTGTCGCTGTTGAAATCTGCAGGTTATCTGGTGTTCTGGGTCATTATCATTCGCTCCCTGATGAGCTGGATCAGTCAGGGCCGCGGCCCGATGGACTATGTGCTGATTCAGTTGACCGAGCCGTTAATGGCGCCGATTCGTCGTATTCTTCCTGCCATGGGCGGCATCGACTTCTCAGCCATGATCGTGATTCTGGTGCTGTATGCCCTGAATTTCCTTGGCATGGATCTGTTCCCGGGTCTCTGGTATTTGCTGTAAATGAATCAAACTGGAACTGTTATGCAAAAAGTTGTTCTTGCCACCGGCAATCCCGGCAAAGTACGTGAGCTGGCGGATCTGCTCGCTGACTTTGGTCTGGATGTCGTGGCGCAAACCGAACTTGGCGTGGAATCCGCCGAGGAAACCGGCCTGACCTTTATTGAAAATGCCATCCTGAAAGCGCGCCATGCCGCGCAGGTGACCGGCCTGCCGGCTATCGCAGATGACTCTGGCCTGGCCGTGAATGCGCTGGGTGGCGCGCCCGGGATTTACTCAGCCCGCTATGCTGGTGAAGACGCCAGCGACCAGCAGAATCTGGAAAAGCTGCTTCAGGCTCTGGAAAACACGCCTGACGGACAACGTCAGGCGCAGTTTCACTGCGTGCTGGTTTATCTACGTCATGCTGCCGACCCAACGCCGCTGGTCTTCCACGGTGCCTGGGAAGGGGAAATTACCCGAACGGCAGCCGGTGAAGGTGGCTTTGGTTACGATCCGGTGTTCTGGGTTCCGACACTGGGTAAAACTGCAGCCGAACTGACTAAGGCAGAGAAAGGAAAAGTCTCTCATCGTGGTAAAGCATTGACGCTGTTACTGGAAGCGATGCGTAATGCCTGATTTACCGCCTCTGAGTTTGTACATCCACATTCCCTGGTGTGTACAGAAATGCCCCTACTGCGATTTTAATTCTCACGCATTAAAGGATGAGGTGCCGCACGTTGAGTATGTGCAGCACCTGCTGCGCGATCTTGAACACGACCTGCCGCTGATTCAGGGTCGTGAGGTTCGCACGATCTTTATTGGCGGCGGGACGCCAAGCCTGTTAAGCAGCAGCGCCATGCAGATGTTGATGGATGGCGTACGCGAGCGGCTGACGCTGACAGCCGATGCTGAAGTCACGATGGAAGCCAATCCGGGCACGGTGGAAGCGGATCGCTTCAGCTCCTATCAACGCGCCGGTATTAACCGAATCTCGATTGGTGTCCAGAGCTTCAGCCCGCAGAAACTGGAACGTCTGGGCCGTATTCACGGACCGGAAGAAGCGAAGCGTGCCGCAGCACTGGCACAGGGTTTAGGGCTGCGCAGCTTCAACCTTGACCTGATGCACGGCCTGCCCGATCAGTCGCTGGCCGAGGCGCTGGATGATTTGCGCCAGGCGATTGCGCTCAACCCGCCGCATCTCTCCTGGTATCAGCTGACGATTGAGCCCAATACGCTCTTTGGCTCTCGCCCGCCAACCCTACCGGATGATGATGCGCTATGGGATATTTTTGAGCAGGGCCACCAGTTGCTGACTGCGGCAGGTTATGAGCAATACGAAACCTCGGCCTATGCTAAACCGGGCTACCGCTGTGAGCACAACCTGAACTACTGGCGCTTTGGCGATTATCTGGGCATTGGTTGTGGTGCGCATGGCAAACTGACTCAGCCAGATGGCCGTATTGTCCGTACCGTAAAAGTGCGCCATCCGCGTGGTTTTATGAAGGGCAATTATCTCGATAAGCAGTACGACGTTGCAGACGAGGATAAGCCTTTTGAGTTCTTCATGAACCGTTTTCGTCTGCTGGAGGCGGCGCCGCGTGCAGACTTTAGCCGCTATACCGGGCTGCATGAAACGCTGATTCGCCCACAGCTCGACGAAGCCATTGCCGCAGGTTACATCACTGAATCGCCGGAACACTGGCAGATTACAGAGAAAGGGAAACTGTTTCTGAACTCGTTGCTGGAGCTGTTTTTAGCGGAAGCCTAGTGCATTCTGGCCCGGAAGCATCACTAAAGCGACCGGGCCGTTTGCGCGAACATCAACCGCGTTCGGTATTCTGTCTCAGTTGTAACAGCTTCGTATTTATAATGGCGATGTTGACCTCACAGGGCATACCATCATCCAGATAGACGGTTTCGTTGATCTCCAGCGCCGCCTCATTCGCATTAAAATTCAATAGTCTGAGCTGCTCACCATCGGTAACATTGATGGCATTCAGTTGCTGATCGCGACGCTGAATTTTCTTGCCGGTGATCTGTTCAATGTACGAATATTTTGAGATCTCCAGTCGTCCAAACTCCATGCTGCTAAACAGGCTGACAGGCAGGTGGATATATTCCAGCGCAACGGGGATGTCATCAAAACACATCAGACGAACAATTTTGTAAATCTGGTCACTGTTCTTGATGCGTAAAGCCTGCGCCATATCCGGCCCGGGCACTTTAATGATGCTGGCAGTCAGCACCTTTCTGACCGCTTTATGCCCTTTTTTGTGTGCCTGATAATCAAACGGGGAAAGCGCATGAAACCGGCCTGAGTGATTACTCTTGCCGATGGACCCCACGAACAGCCCGGAGCCTTTCACCCGATAAATACGCTGTTGCTCAATAAGAATGCGAGTGGCTTCCCGCACCGTCGCCCGGGTAATACCAATGTTCTTAGCAATCGCGATTTCCGTGTCCAGCTTATCGCCCGGCAGCAGTCCATCCTGCATGATCTTTGTCAGGATATAGTCGACTACCTCTTTTTGCTTCTCTGTAATGCCATCGAACATCAGCATATTCCCGAATAGTGTGCCCGTGCCTGCGGTGCCCTACAGCAAACCCTGCAGGCCCGGTTTTCGTCACGACGTGCCCGTGAGCAAAGATCCAGATGTGATCCAGCTAACGATTTTGCACTCAAACCCCACGCGCCCCGCCAGAAATGATTCTTGCATATTGTATCTGTACAGGTCGAGGTGCATCATCAAGATGACTAGACAGCTTAAACATGTCTATACGTACAAGCCGGTTTTTGCAACAGCAAATTGTCAGAACTGACGAGTGCGACTTAAATTAATATCTTGTTTTAGAGTAAGTTAATGTCATTTACGTTTACCCCTCAGCCGTGAGTGGTTTTGTCAGATGAAATAAAAAAGGCAAAGCCGCAGGGATAAACAGAGAAAGATGACTGTACAGCTTGATGAATTCTGGAAGCCAGCTGGCTGACTTTTTTGCCTAACCTTTTATCCAGGACATTGTATGCCGAATCTGACCCAATGGCTGAATGCTGAAAAAATTCAATATATTGAGCGCGTATCCGACTGGAAAGCCGCGATTCAGGTCGCGGGCGATCCTCTTCTTAATGAGGGGGCGATTTCACAGGATTACATTGACACCATCATCCGCCTCAAACAGGAAACCGGTCCCTACTTCGTTATTGCGCCGCGCATTGCCATGCCGCATGCCCGCCCTGAGCAGGGTGCCAAAAAGTTGGGATTATCCGTAGTCAAGCTGGCTAACCCGGTCACCTTTGATGCAGGAGAGAATGATCCTGTCGATATCCTTTTTATGTTCTCCGCCCCTGACAGCAACAGCCACATTGAGATGATCTCCCAGCTGGCTGAGGTGCTTACCGATGACGACGTGATGGAACGCGTTTATCAGGCACAAAGCCAACACGCACTCTGTGCCCTGTTGTTAGCATACAGCATATCCCGTTAACTCGTTAAAATTAAAAGAGGTTTTTATGAAAATTATGGCAGTTTGTGGTTCAGGCCTGGGAAGCAGCTTCATGATGGAAATGAACATCAAAAAAGTGCTTAAAGCGATGGATATGACGGCAGACGTTGAACACGCCGATCTCGGTTCGGTCACGCCAGACGTGGCGGATGTGTTCGTGATGGCGAAAGACATCGCCTACAGCGCTAACCTGCCACCGGAAAAAGTCATCATTATCAATAACATTATCGACCTGAAGGAAGTTGAGCAGAAAATTCGCGACTACTTCAATAAATAACCCTGTCACCCACTTAAAAAAGAACACTTACCGCTGAGGTTATTATGTTTATACAAAACCTTTTACTGGTAGTTGTCGACGTGCTGAAAGTCCCCTCTATTCTGGTCGGGCTGGTCGCCATGTTCGGTCTGATAGCGCAACGTAAACCGCTGCCGGATGTGATAAAGGGTACGGTAAAAACCATCCTGGGTTTTTTAGTACTGGCAGGCGGTGCCACTGTGTTAGTGGGATCGCTGACGCCGCTGGGGGATATTTTCAAACACGCGTTCAACGTCCAGGGCATTATTCCCAATAACGAGGCGATGGTTTCCATCGCCCTGGCGAAGTATGGTGCGCCCACGACGCTGATTATGGCCTTCGGCATGGTGGCCAATATTACCGTCGCCCGCTTTACGCGTCTGAAATATATCTACCTCTCTGGTCATGTCACTTTTTATATGGCCTGCATGATCGCGATTATTCTCTCGGTGGCGGGTTTCGAGGGCGTGCAGCTTATCTATACCGGCTCGCTGACGCTGGGCATGTTAATGGCCTTTTTCCCGGCACTGGCGCAGCCCTACATGCGTAAAATCATTGGGCACGATCAGGTCGCGCTGGCGCACACCGGTACGGTTGGCTATGTCCTGTCGGGCTGGATAGGTTCTTTGGTGGGCAAAGGTTCTAAATCCACCGAAGAGATGAACATGCCAAAAAACCTGAGTTTTTTGCGTGACAGCACCATCTCTATTTCCCTGACGATGATGGTCATCTATTTTATTTTGTCCATTTCGGCAGGCAGAGAATACGTGGAGAGTCAGTTCAGCCACGGGCAAAACTATCTGGTGTACTCCTTTGTGCAGGCCATTACCTTCGCTGCCGGTGTTTTTATTATCCTCCAGGGCGTGCGTTTGATTCTGGCCGAAATTGTGCCGGCGTTTACCGGGTTTTCAGAGAAGTTGGTGCCAAGCGCGCGTCCGGCACTCGACTGCCCGATTGTGTTCCCCTATGCGCCTAACGCCGTTCTGGTCGGTTTTATTTCCAGCTTTATCGGCGGCCTGGTCGGGCTGTTTATTCTGGGACAGCTGCACTGGATATTAATTCTGCCTGGCGTGGTACCGCACTTTTTCTGCGGCGCAACCGCAGGCGTTTTTGGTAATGCTACCGGCGGGAAACGCGGGGCCATGTTAGGTGCCTTTGCCCACGGTATTCTGATTACCTTCCTCCCGGTCGCCTTATTGCCTGTCCTGGGCGCCATCGGTCTGACGAATACCACCTTCTCAGACACCGACTTCGGCGTCACGGGGATTCTGTTGGGGAATATGGCCAGATTCCTTGATAAAGGGACCATTACCATGGTGATCACTGGAATTTTTGCCCTGCTGGTTATCTATAACTATGTCGCCCGTAGCAAAACGGTCGTCAAAGAGGCCAACAACGATTGACAGGCATCAGGGGCTGACTCCAGCCCCTTTTTTCAACAACGTGCTAAAGCAGAAAAACGCCAGCCCGTGGCGGCGTGACGTTCAGGATGAAAGGCAGACGACCAGGCGGCGCAGGCCGTCTGAAAAGCACTATTTCAGCGAACCGACCAGGGCTTTACGGTCATTCTCAAGCGAAATCACCCGGTTACAAACCGCTTTGCCAAACTGCTGGAAATCGGCTTCCTGATTGTTCCACTCGCTCTGAATGGCGTTTTGCAGGCCGCCAAGATTGCCCATCAAGCCCTGCAAACCGCTACCGCCACCGTTGGACATCGCCTTGCTGCCCATCTCATTGATGCTGTCCTGCAGAATACCGCCCATCGCCTGATTAACCAGCTGTTGACCATCGGCACGCACCTGATCGATCGCCTGATGATGGAAGGTTAAACCATCGCTGCGATGCTCAATAATACGGTTCATCTGGGTTTTTAACTGCGTATTCAGCGTAGCCAGTCGGCTATGTAACCGGCTGGATTCGCCAACCTGCTGAGTAATGATGTTATCCAGCGCGGCACGCCCTTTCTCCAGACGGGATGTTGCTCCGTTATCGATCCAGGGAAGATCGCGGCGTAAGGCATTTTGATAATCAATCGCCTTCTGACGGTTAGCGGCGTTCAGGGCCATCTTCTGACCGTTGAACTGCACATCCCCTAGCGTCGATATCTGCAGATTGCCATTTGCGCCCACCACCTGCACGCTTTGTGGCGTAATCACAACATCATCCTGCGGTTTGACACTGCACTCCCAGGCAGCCTGGGCCTGCGTTGCCGCCAGTAAAAGGCCGGCGACCAGCGCGTTACGAATCATACAATCTCCCTGTCTGGGTGTGAAAGCGACACTGCTGGTAACTTAGTCCCACCAGACGTCAAAGAGTTCGGTAACTTTCACATCCTGCAGCTTGCGGTCTTCCAGCCACTTGCGCACGAGTTCACGATGCTCATCGGTGCATTTACCGGTTTGCTGCAGGCAAATCAGCCCTTCCCACGCCAGGTAACCGCTGCCATCGTAAGCCAGACCATTAGGATCGATCGCTTCGTTGATGAACTGGTTCAGGGTTTCGTCGATGTCACTTTCAGACGTGCCTTCAGGAAAACGCCAGGCCACGGAAAAGCCCAGTTCCTGGAATTCATCGATATGTAATTTTTTACGTAAACGGCGGCTGCGTTGTGTGGCCATTATTTCACCCTCTCAAACATTAAATCCCATACGCCATGGCCTAAACGCTGCCCGCGCTGCTCAAATTTTGTCAATGGACGCGTTTCAGGACGCGGCACATAGGTGCTGTCTTCAGACAGGTTACGATAACCTGCGATGCTGCTCATGACCTCAAGCATATGTTCTGCATAAGCTTCCCAGTCGGTTGCCATATGGAATACGCCACCCAGCTTGAGCTTACGCATCACCAACTCGGCGAAAGGCACCTGCACGATACGGCGTTTATTGTGACGGGCTTTGTGCCACGGATCGGGAAAGAACAGCTGAACCATGCGCAGTGAGTTATCAGGGATCATCTTTTCCAGCACTTCAACCGCATCATGGCACATCACGCGCAGATTGCTGACGTCGGCTTCTTTCGCCGAGGCCAGGCAGGCACCTACGCCTGGCGCGTGCACTTCAATTCCCAGGAAGTTTTGGTGGGGAGTGTTTTGCGCCATGGTCACCAGCGAGGCCCCCATGCCAAAGCCGATCTCCAGCGTTACCGGGGCTTCGCGGCCAAACAGCGCGGGCAAATCTACGGGATCAGGCTGATATTCAACACCCATCTCTGGCCAGTAGTTATCCAGCGCCAACTGCTGGCCTTTGGTTAAGCGGCCCTGGCGGCGCACAAAACTGCGAATCCGACGCAACGGGCGTCCATTCTCATCAAATTCCGGGGTGATGACATCATTAATCATGTTGAAGCCTGCTGGTTTGCCTGTTCTGGGAAACGGGCATTATGCAAAGTTCAAAAGCAGAAGCAAGCCTTTGCCACGTTCTGCTTTATTCCTGCGTGCCCTGAAGCGCAATTTCCTGCCTGAGTGTAGAGTAAACCGCAAAAATTTCCTTGTTATGATGCCAGCCTGCAGGCAAAGACGGCCAACGCTATCGGAAACTTATAAAGACATTGTCTGCCGCCGCTGCTGGCTCAGCTTGCGGTACTGCTGAGGAGACATGCCAACATACCTGGCAAACGTGCTGTAAAAACGGCTGCTGGAGCGGAAACCGGCCGTCAGCGCCACATCCAGAACGGTGATATCGGTATCGCTCAGGAGCGCCCTGACATGATTGATCCGCATGGCCGTGATGTACTGTTTTAGCGTCAGCTGCATCACGCGCTGAAAAATGCCCATCGCATAATTCGCATTGAGTTTAACGTGTTCGGCCACGTCATTGATGGTTAAAGCCTGATCGTAGTTATCTGCGATAAACTCCAGCATCTGGCTGACATAAAACTGAGCATGGCGCGAAACGCTGTTCTTGTGCGTGCGCGACGTTTTGTTCACCAGCACCGGCTGCCATCCCGACAGACTAAAGCGCTTAAGCATCAGACCAATCTCATCAACGGCAAGCTGGCGAATCTGTTCGTCGGGACTGTTCAGCTCCTGCTGCCAGCGCTGCACTTCAAACGCGCTGAGCTGCTGCTTCGCCACAGATTTAATCACCATGCCGTGGGTAACATGATTGATTAACTCCCTGTCGAGCGGCCAGGACAAAAACAGATGCATCGGCAGGTTCAGAATAGCCATGTTCTGGCAGCGTCCGGGACGGGTGAGTTGATGTGGCGTACAGGCCCAAAACAGGGTGATGTAACCCTGCTTGATCTGAACGACCTCGTTATTAATGAGGTACTCCACGTCACCGTCAAACGGCACATTCACCTCAACCTGACCGTGCCAGTGGCTGGTGGTCATGGCCAGCGGCGGACGCAGTTCGATATCCATGCGCTGATATTCAGAATAGAGCGACAGCGGGCTGCGGGTCTGCTTTTCATCGCTGCTGCACATATGCGGGTCGGGCGGAAGTGGTACGACAGGCTGCATAATCATCATTCCCTCTCCTGAATTATCAGAACCCTGCCATATCTGAACGGCTCAGGCCAGTCTCAGAGGCGAGAAATGCGCGGTCAGCATGACGTTTTCGCCTGTCATCACACCAGATACTCTTCTTTCCGTGCAAATTTGTCCCGAAAACTCAGATCTGCTCGCCGCCAGCATCAGATCTGAGTTTTCGGGAATGCTCGTTCCGTAAGGCGGAAGTTTCTCGATGAATGGCGTGACATTCTGGCGTTATCCAACCTTGCAATGGAGCGTCCTGATGTCTGCACCCAAAATTACCTTTATTGGCGCGGGTTCCACTATTTTCGTCAAAAATATCCTTGGCGATGTCTTTCACCGCGATGCGCTGAAATCCGCCCATATCGCGTTGATGGATATTGATGCGACCCGGCTTGAAGAGTCCTTTACCGTGGTCAGTAAGCTGATGAGTTCGGCTGGGGCGGCCGGAAGAATCACCTGCCACACCGACCAGAAAGCGGCATTAGCGGCTGCCGATTTTGTTGTGGTCGCGTTTCAGATAGGCGGCTATGAACCCTGTACCCTCACTGATTTTGCGGTGTGTAAGCGTTACGGTCTTGAGCAGACAATCGCCGACACGCTTGGCCCGGGCGGCATCATGCGCGCGCTGCGCACCATCCCGCACCTCTGGCAGATTTGTGAAGACATGACGGCAGTATGTCCTGATGCCACCATGCTTAATTACGTTAACCCCATGGCGATGAACACCTGGGCGATGTACGCGCGTTATCCGCATATCAAACAGGTTGGCCTGTGCCATTCCGTTCAGGGAACGGCGGAAGAGCTGGCTTACGATCTCAATCTTAACCCGGCCGATTTACGTTACCGCTCTGCCGGCATCAACCACATGGCCTTTTACCTGGAGCTGGAGCGAAAAACTGCAGACGGGGCTTACGTGAATCTCTACCCGGAACTGCTTGCCGCTTTTGACGCCGGGCAGGTACCGAAACCCAACATGCATGGCAATACGCGCTGTCCCAACATTGTGCGCTATGAGATGTTCAAAAAACTGGGCTATTTCGTCACCGAGTCTTCAGAACATTTTGCAGAATATACGCCCTGGTTTATCAAGCCAGGACGAGAGGATCTGATTGCGCGCTACCAGATCCCGCTGGATGAGTATCCCAAACGCTGCGTCGAGCAGCTGGATAACTGGCGTACCGAGCTTGAACATTACAAGCGCGCTGAGCGTATTGAAAGCAAACCCTCGCGCGAATATGCCAGCGCCATTATGAATGCCATCTGGACAGGTGAACCGGCCGTGATTTACGGCAACGTGCGTAACGATGCATTAATCGACAACCTGCCGCAGGGATGCTGTGTTGAGGTCGCCTGCCTGGTGGACGCCAACGGGATTCAGCCTACGAAGGTGGGAACCCTGCCCTCACATCTGGCAGCCATGATGCAAACCAATATCAACGTGCAGACGCTGCTGACCGAAGCCATCCTGACCGAAAACCCTGAGCGGGTTTACCACGCGGCCATGCTGGATCCCCATACGGCGGCGGTGCTGGGCATCGAGGAGATTTATGCGCTGGTGGATGAGCTGATCGCCGAACACGGGGACTGGCTGCCCGCCTGGCTGCACAAATAATGCCTGTGTCTCCGGGCGTGCTGTCCGGCTGCGGCTCTATTCCTTAACAGAAGGCGGGCGCTGGCAACAGCGTCCCGGTACCCGATGAGCATTTCAATAACGACAAAACTCAGCTATGGATTCGGCGCATTTGGGAAAGATTTTGCTATTGGCATTGTTTATATGTACCTGATGTATTACTACACCGACGTGGTAGGTTTGTCGGTTGGCCTCGTCGGTACGCTGTTTTTAGTGGCCAGGATCTGGGACGCAATAAACGATCCGATCATGGGCTGGATCGTAAATGCCACGCGATCGCGCTGGGGGAAATTCAAACCCTGGATTTTTGCAGGCACGCTGGCAAACTCGCTGGTGCTGTTCCTGTTGTTTAGCGCCCATCTGTTTGAAGGCACCACGCAGGTTATTTATGTCTGTGTGACGTATATCTTGTGGGGCATGACCTACACCATTATGGATATTCCGTTCTGGTCGCTGGTGCCTACCATCACGCTGGACAAGCGCGAACGTGAACAGCTGGTTCCCTGGCCACGCTTTTTCGCCAGCCTTGCCGGGTTTGTTACCGCAGGCCTGGCCCTGCCCTTTGTCAGTTATGTTGGCGGCGACAATCGTGGCTTAGGCTTCCAGATGTTTACCCTGGTGTTAATCGCCTTTTTTATCGTCTCCATGTTAGTCACGCTGCGAAACGTGCATGAAGTCTATTCGTCCACCCGCGACGAAACCTCAGGCAGTGACCGCCTGGGGCTAAAAGCCATTGTTGCCCTCATTTACCGTAACGATCAGCTTTCCTGCCTGCTGGGAATGGCGCTGGCTTACAACATCGCGGCTAACATCATTACCGGCTTTGCCATTTACTATTTCACCTACGTCATCGGCGATGCCGGGCTGTTTCCCTACTACCTCTCTTATGCAGGCGCGGCAAACCTCGTCACGTTAATCCTGTTCCCGAAACTGGTAAACATCCTGTCGCGCCGCATTCTGTGGGCGGGCGCGTCCGCGCTGCCGATACTGAGCTGTGGCGTGCTGTTCGCTATGGCACTGGCAGGCTATCACTCAACGCTGCTGATTGTGGTGGCCGGCATCCTGTTAAACACCGGTACCGCGCTTTTCTGGGTGCTCCAGGTCATTATGGTGGCGGACACCGTTGATTACGGCGAATACAAGCTGTACGTGCGCTGCGAGAGCATCGCCTATTCAGTGCAGACGATGGTGGTGAAAGGCGGCTCCGCCTTTGCCGCTTTCTTTATCGCCGTGGTGCTGGGCATGATTGGCTATATGCCCAATATCGTACAGTCGCAGGAAACCCTTGTAGGCATGCAATTTATTATGATTGCGCTGCCGGCTGTGTTTTTTATGCTGACGCTACTGCTCTATTTCCGCTTCTATAAGCTGAACGGCGATATGCTGCGGAAAATCCAGATCCATCTGCTCGATAAATACCGTAAACCGCAAGAGCCAGAAACCCTCCCGCTCAGGATGCAAGACAAGATCAACGTCTGACCAGTAAAAGCCCTTTGCGGGCTTCTGTGAAAGATGTCGCGGGCCGGATTCACATCGTCTGGCCTGCTACTGTCTCCCGGCGGCTCCTGATATTGTCAGGCCCGGCACGACGCTGCCGCACGGGACAGACAGGCCGGTATGAAACAGGCCTTTTCAATCTTCCGGTTTACTCTCACTGGCGCTTATGCTGGAATTCCTGCCCGAATATCGCGTAATCACGGAAATATCCTTTTTATGATGCAAGCCCCGCAGTTCGCGCAACAGGTGCTGGACTGGTATCAGCGCTTTGGCCGCAAAACCCTGCCGTGGCAGCTGGAAAAAACACCCTACAAGGTGTGGCTGTCCGAAGTCATGTTGCAGCAAACTCAGGTTGCCACGGTTATCCCCTATTTTGAGCGCTTCATGGCGCGGTTTCCTGACGTCAGCGATCTGGCCGCCGCGCCCCTGGATGAGGTGCTGCATCTCTGGACCGGTCTGGGCTATTACGCCCGTGCGCGCAACCTGCATAAAGCGGCAAAACAGGTGGTGGACCTTCATGGCGGTGAGTTTCCCCGCCACTATGATGAGGTCGCCGCTTTACCCGGCGTTGGCCGATCCACCGCTGGCGCGATTTTATCTCTGTCGCTGGGTCTGCATTTCCCTATTCTCGATGGCAACGTTAAACGGGTTTTAGCGCGTTGCTACGCGGTAGGCGGCTGGCCGGGTAAGAAGGATGTGGAAAAGCGGCTCTGGCAAATCAGCGAAGAGGTCACGCCTGCTCAAGGCGTCAGCCAGTTTAACCAGGCGATGATGGATCTGGGTGCCATGGTGTGCACGCGATCCAGACCAAAATGCGACATCTGCCCGCTCAACAGCGGATGCGAAGCAAGGGCTAACAACAGCTGGGCCAGCTATCCGGGTAAAAAGCCGAAGCAGACGTTGCCGGAACGCAGCGGTTGGTTTTTGATGATGCAACATGGCGACAAGGTCTGGCTGGAGCAGCGTCCGCCGGTGGGCCTGTGGGGCGGTTTATTTTGCTTCCCGCAATTCACCAGTGAAGAGGCGATGACCGACTGGCTGCATGCGCGCGGCATTCACGCCAAACCCCAGCAGCTTACGGCATTTCGTCATACCTTTAGCCATTTCCATCTGGATATTGTCCCAATGTGGCTGTCATGGCCTTCTGCCGGGGCATTAATGGATGAAGCTGGCGGTCTCTGGTATAACTTAACGCTGCCGCCGCCTGTGGGATTAGCCGCACCTGTAGAGCGTCTTTTGCACGAACTGCGCCATCCCCAGCAGTTGCCTTTAGGCAGCTGTGAGATTAACGAGGAAGAATAATGAGCCGCACTATTTTTTGTACTTTTTTACAACGTGATGCTGAAGGGCAAGATTTCCAACTCTACCCTGGCGATCTGGGAAAACGCATTTACAATGAAATCTCGAAAGAAGCCTGGCAGCAATGGATGGCTAAGCAGACGATGCTGATCAACGAGAAAAAACTCAACATGATGAACCCCGAAGATCGCAAAGTGCTGGAAAAGGAAATGATTAACTTCCTGTTCGAAGGCAAAGACGTTCATATTGAAGGCTATACGCCACCCGAAGCATAACTTTTTTTGGCCTCAGTACTGGGGCCGTTTTCCAGGTCAGGCATGTATTTTAGATGAATAAAAAGCTGATAGCCCTGCTGGTGATTGCACCCCTTTTAGTTTCCTGTTCCGGCAAAAAGAACCCGACCTATTCAGAAGAGTGGGTGAAGGACACCAACGGATTTGACATCCTGATGGGGCAGTTCGCCCATAACATTGAGAACATCTGGGGTATCAATGAGGTTCTGATTGCCGGACCGAAAGACTACGTCAAATACACCGACAACTATTACACCCGCAGCCATATCAACTTTGAAAGCGGTAACATCACGATTGAGACCATTTCCGGTACCGATCCCGCTGCCAGCCTGCGTCAGGCGATCGTGACCACCTTGCTGATCGGCGACGATCCGGGCAATGTCGATCTTTATTCTGATGTCAACGATATCCAAATCAGTAAAGAACCGCTGCTTTACGGACAGGTGCTGGACAACACCGGACAAGCTATCCGCTGGCAGGGCCGCGCTCAGGCGTTTGCGGACTATTTGATTGCGAATAAATTGCAGCGTCGCAATTCTGGTCTGCATGTAATCTACTCGGTCACCATCCCGATGGTGCCGAACCATCTTGATAAGCGTGCGCATAAATATCTGCCGATGGTGCGCAAGGCTGCTGAGCAATATGGTGTTGATGCGTCTCTGATCCTCGCGATTATGCAGACCGAATCCAGTTTTAACCCCTACGCCGTCAGCCATTCTGACGCACTGGGTTTAATGCAGGTGGTACAGCATACCGCGGGCGTCGATGTATTCCGTATGAAGGGTAAATGGGGCAAACCAAGCCGCAGCTACCTGCTGGATCCCGAGAACAACATTGATGCCGGTACGGCTTACCTGTCATTGCTGCAGCGCAGCTATCTGGCAGGCATTCAGGATCCGCTGTCGCGTCGCTACGCGGTCATTACCGCCTATAACGGCGGTGCAGGCAGCGTGCTGCGCGTGTTCTCCAGCGATAAGGATCGTGCGGTCACTATCATTAACGGCATGTCACCCAGTCAGGTTTATCAGACGCTGTCTAAACAGCATCCGTCTGCGGAATCGCGGCGTTATTTGTATAAGGTGAGCTCGGCGCAGCGGAGCTACCATCGGTATTGATGGCGAAGGGTTTCCCCTGGCGGGGGATTGCTGGCGCAGAGAGGTTTTTGCCCGCCAGGCGATGGGGTTCTGTCCTCTGGCTCTGAGAAGGTTCCGCCCGCCAGGCGATGGGCAGTTTCAGCCTGCCCGTGCAGGCGGACGTGTTAAGGGGCTTACGCCAGCCCCTTAACAATCCCGGCGCCCGGCAGCCGTCGCTGTTCCTTCGTCACTCACTGCGGCCTGACGGGCCGGCCGGATGCGCCTTCCCTGGCGCAGCCGTCCTCTGCGCGGCATCCATGCCGCTCCGCCCTGGCCTCCATTCTTTCCTCAGCGCTCCGGATGCCTCCTGAAAACCCACGCCTGTAAGATCGAATGTTTTCCCGGAAGACTGGCTTCGCCTGTTGTTAACATGTGCGATCAGAACTGAAGACTGGAAAGCCTGAAGAAACAGAAACAGATGAACCGTAATGAGCCAGAAGGCTTTTCCTGCATCTGAAGCGGCAACGCGGTTTGTTTTACTACAGATATCGAAGCGGGGGTTTTGGGCGGCCTTCCCGACCGCTGAGCGGATGAGGGATTTCCGGATGAGCCGACAGGACGTCGGCGAGAGCCGGGCCGCGCCAGGGATGGCGCGTCCTGGCGGTCCGGCAGAAATCCTGAAGCAGCGAAGGGACCGCGCAGCGGCGGGTGGGCAGGACGGGAGCCCGGGGTCAAGGGGCCGCGGCGGCTGGCGGCCCCTTGTCGGTCGCCCGCAGGGGCAAACTGAAACTCCCTGCCGCCTGGCGAGCGAAACCTTCTCAGAGCCTGATGACAGGCCATCCGCCGAAATCCTGGTAATAAGCCGCCGCCCAGGCATAACTCAAACTCATTGCACCATCATATTCGCTACCAGATACTTACGTCCGTCAGCGCCTTCCTCGGTGTAAACCCCTTGCAGCTCCGGCGAAAAACCGGGCAGTTGATTGATGCCCGCTTCCAGTGCCAGAAAATAGCGCTGTACCGCCCCGCCCCATGTTTCGCCCGGAACCACACAAAGGACGCCCGGTGGATAAGGCAGAGCGCCTTCCGCCGCGATGCGACCTTCTGCCGTTGCAATAGGTACCAGTTCGACTTCGCCACGAATGTAAGCCTGATGCGCATCCTGTGGGTTCACCTTAACCTGCGGCAGCCCCTGCTCGCGGAACATCATGCGCTGCAGGTCTTTTACGTTATAGCTTACGTACAGGTCGTGCATCTCCTGACACAGACGGCGCAAGGTATAACCCGCATAGCGTTTAGCGTTTTTGCGGTACAGCGTCGGCAACACTTCGGCCAGCAGCGTATCGTCTTTTACATGCTGCTCGAACTGCGCCAGCATCGCCACCAGCATCGCCATTTTTTCCGGACTTTCGGCTGGAGTCAGCAGGAACAGAATAGAATTGAGATCGCATTTTTCCGGCACGATGCCGTTTTCACGCAGGTAATTCGCCAGAATGGTCGCCGGGATGCCAAACTCAGCATATTCACCGCTGGCTGCGTCAATGCCTGGCGTGGTCAGCAACAGCTTGCAGGGATCGACACGGTACTGATCGCGATCGTATCCGGCGAAACCGTGCCATTTAGCGTTGGGTTCAAAGCTAAAATACTGCAGATCGCGAGCGATCGCTTCCGTTGGTGCATCCTGCCAGCGCTGGCCGTTTACCCTTTCCGGCACGAAAGGCAGGATCATGTCACAACGATCAAAGATCGCTTTACGTGCCTCGATCCCCAGCATCACGCACTCATCCCACATGCGGCGTCCCGCCTCGCCCTGATGCATTTTGGCGTTAATATCTAGCGCGGCAAACAGCGGATAGAACGGGCTGGTTGAAGCGTGCAGCATGAACGCATTATTCAGGCGCTTATGCGGGCAGAAACGCTTTTGCCCACGAATATGGTTATCTTTCTTGTGGATCTGGGAGGTCTGCGAAAAGCCCGCCAGCTGCTTGTGCACTGACTGGGTAACAAAAATGCCGGGATCGTTTTCGTTCAACTCCAGCGTCAGTGGAGAACAGCCTTCCATCAGCGGAATAAACTGCTCATAGCCCAGCCAGGCCGAGTCAAACAGAATGTAGTCACACAGATGCCCAATGCGATCCACCACCTGCCGCGCGTTGTATACCGTGCCGTCGTAGGTGCCCAACTGGATAATCGCCAGCCGGAAGGGACGCGCCTCGTTAGCCCTTTCAGGCGCCACTTTCTTGATCTGTTCGCGCAGGTAGCCATCATCGAAACAGTGCGCATCAATGCCGCCGATGAAGCCAAACGGATTACGGGCCGCTTCAAGGTAAACCGGCGTCGCGCCCGCCTGAATCAGCGCACCATGATGGTTGGACTTGTGATTATTGCGGTCAAAAAGCACTAAATCACCGCGCGTCAGCAACGCATTGGTGACCACTTTGTTCGCGCTTGACGTGCCATTTAACACAAAGTAGGTTTTATCCGCGTTAAACACTTTGGCGGCAAACTTTTGCGCATGCTTAGCCGACCCCTCGTGAATCAGCAGGTCGCCCAGCTTGACGTCAGCGTTACACATGTCCGAACGAAAAACGTTCTCGCCATAGAAATCAAAAAATTGCTTACCCGCTGGGTGCTTTTTGAAAAATGCGCCGCCCTGATGGCCCGGACAGGCAAAGGTGCTGTTCTGCATATCAACATAGCGGGTCAGCGTTTCAAAAAACGGGGGCAGCAGCGCGGCTTCATAAGCCTGAGCCGCCGCTTCCAGCGCTACCCAGTCCTGCGGCTCGCCATTCAGTTCGCCGGTCACGCCGGGCAGGTGCATCACCTCTTCTTCAAAGGCATTAGCAACGAACACCGGTAAATTAAAACCCGTGTGGCGTAACAACGCCAGCACGCCACTGCGCGTATCAGCCAGCGAGACGACAACAGCCGCCACATCGGTAAAATCAGTATTATCCAGCGTGACCACGTCGCGCGCAGTATTCAAGGTCAGGTTAGGCGCAACAGCAGCGCTGGCAGCAATTTTCAGTGGTGTCATAACACAAATCCCTAACAGTCAGGGAGTGGGTGCCTGAGGCACGGCAATGGGGAAATTTCCCCGGCGAATAATGTCTGACGCGATAAACCGATAGACATCAGTAAAGAGTAGTCCTTACTCATGTCCAACAGCAGCGGCCCGGTTGGCCTCACCGCATAGTGAACGATGTGTGTGTAACTGACATGACTGACATGACGAAGAACAGATCGCGCGCGAATTCAGGCGAGTGGGGACACGTGCAGTTGCACATTGAACCGGACATGGCAGCGTCCTCTGTTATCGGGCGGTGGCGAGAAAAAAGTGGCCGTCATAATGTCATTTTTTATCCGCAGGAACAACCCGACAACTTTAAATATCAGGTCAATAAATGAAAAATATAAAACCATTAAATATCAAAAACTTATAAAAATAAACCTATGAATAACCGCTTAAGTTTCTGTTATTTATGCGCAATTATGCATTTTTCAGCACGCTGGCAGTCGCTCCTACATTGCCACTGAAATCGCCACTGAAATGCCTCAGGTTTGCGGCAAGCCTCGCACTTGTCGGGCCAGTGCCCTACCCTAATCGACGCATCGGGCGTAAACTTGCCTGATTATTCTTACGCCTGACGGAGGATACATGTTTAAGGCAATGGTCATTGATAAGGACGAACAAGGTTACCGCTCTCAGCTAAAAGAACTCTCCGAAACACAATTACCCGATGAAGACGTCACCCTCGACGTCAGCTATTCCACCCTCAACTACAAAGACGCGCTGGCCATCTGCAATAAAGGGCCGATTGTGCGCCAGTTTCCAATGGTGCCGGGCATTGACTTTGTGGGACGGGTCACAGCAAGTCGCCATCCCGACTGGAAACAAGGCGATGCGGCGCTGCTCACCGGCTGGGGCGTCGGGGAAAAACACTGGGGCGGGCTGGCTCAGAAAGCCAGCGTGCCTGGCGACTGGCTGGTAGCCGTGCCTGAAACGCTAACTCCGTTGAATACCATGGCCATCGGAACGGCGGGCTTTACCGCCATGCTGTGCGTGCTGGCACTCGAAAAACAAGGCATTACGCCTGCCAGCGGCCCGGTTTTGGTGACCGGGGCCAGCGGAGGCGTTGGCAGCTTCAGCGTCTCTCTGCTGGCAAAACTGGGCTATAACGTCATCGCCTCCAGCGGGCGAGCCAGCGATGAAGACTATTTAAAAACCACCCTGGGCGCAGCCGAAGTGATAGATCGCGACGAGCTGGCTCAACCGGGTAAACCCCTCGGGAAAGAGCGCTGGGCCGCCGCCATCGACAGCGTCGGTAGCCATACGCTGAGCAACGTGCTGGCCGGCACCCAGCGTGACGGCGTGGTCGCGGCCTGTGGTATGGCACAAGGCCTGGATCTGCCCGGTAGTGTCGCGCCCTTCATTCTGCGCGGTGTGACACTGGCTGGCGTAGACAGCGTGATGTGCCCTAAACCGCTGCGCCAGCAGGCCTGGCAGCGGCTGGGGCAGCTTCTGGATGACGCGTTACTGAACCAGATAACAACGGTCATTCCATTGCGTGACGTGCACCAGGGCGCACAGGATCTGCTGGATGGCAAAGTTCGGGGCCGTCTGGTGGTTGACTGCGCTTAACGTTCGCCTTCCGCCAGGGGCGACGAAGGCGGGCGCATCAGTCATTCGCTTAGTTCCTGAATTGCCCCGCTCGCCCCTTCCCTTACCACTTCTGGCTGCCGGGAAAGTGCTGCCAGCGGGCGATAACTTAACCTGCTGGCAATGCCCGGCTCATCCAGACTGAGCCTACGGGCGGGCTATCTTCCCCGCCCGCAGGCTCGCATTACTGCTGACAAGCCTGGCTCACGGGCTTACCTGAGCATCCTGAGCATCCCGAGCATCCCGAGCGTCCCGAGCGTCCCGAGCGTCCCGAGGCATCTTACAGAGGGCTTCCTGACTTACCGCCATCTGTTTTTTCAGGGCTTCCCACTCACGTCAGGCAGCCTTACCCCGGCACCTTCGCTGTCGGTTCCGGCTCCGCTAATTTGATGTTTTATCAGAATAAACGCAGGGGCACACCGGTACCGTTTCGGCCAGCGATGCGGTAAGGTTTGCGCTGCTGTCTGCCACGGGTGAGGATTCGCGTCAGGGTTAGCAACGTATAAAGAAAACAGAAAACCCATGCGAAAAGCCCGGCCGGCATGCTTGCGGCCCCTGCTGGCCTGAGCGTTAATTAATGATAAAGAGAGGGAAAGATGCAAAAATTCGTGGTCGTCATTCACTATTGTACCCAATGTAACTGGCTGCTGCGCTCCGCGTGGATGGCACAGGAACTGTTACAGACCTTCGCACAGGATCTCGCCAGCGTGACGTTGCGTCCCGGCACCAGCGGCGTATTTGAAATCACCCTGGATGAACATCTGCTGTGGGAGCGCAAGCGCGATGGCGGATTCCCGGATGCTCAGGCACTCAAGCAGCGGGTAAGGGATATTTGTTTTCCGGAGCGTTCGCTAGGGCATATCGATAAAAACCGATCGGACGACAGCTGATCGTCCACGTCAGATTAACTGCGGCTGATATCCTCTGCCGCAGTCATCAGAGCAGCGACGATTGTTTGCCGGGTTTCATCGGTAATGTCCTGCTGCGCCAGACGCGTGTTCAGGGCAGTTTTAAAATGATCGATCGCCTGCTCAATTTCAGGAATGCTGCGGTTGTTGACCAGCACTGCCAAAGACGATAACCGGTCGATGAGACCTGACAGCGGCTGTGCATCGTGCTTTAGCATGGCCTGCCCCGTTTCGGTGAGCACGTAAGCCTTACGTGCAGCCTGAGGGTCACTGATGTGAATAGCCCCCATCTCCTCCAGCCATGTCAGATTCGGGTAAATGATGCCTGGACTGGGCGAATACTCGCCCTTTGACAGGTCTTCAATGCATTTAATCAGCTCATAGCCATGTGTGGCGCGCTGCGAGATAAAATGCAGCATCAGCAGACGGATCTCGCTGGCATCCAGCATTTTCTCACGGCGCTTGCGCCGTCCACTGCAGGGCGCATCGCGGTTATCTTGCCCTGAACGTGCCGAATCCATTTTCATTATCTGCCTGAGTCAGTGGAAAGAGCCTGATGGTAGTGGGCCATCAGGCGAAATTCAATCAACGGCAGGTCACTTAAATTCAGTTAACGAACGGCAGCGGGTTTTTGATGCCAGTAGGCCACGGCGCGCACCAGGTCAGCGTCAACCCCGCGCTGTGTGGTGAAATAGTCACACAGCTGTTTTACGAACTGCCCTTCTCCGGTCAGCCAGATAAAAGCGTCGTGCTGCGGAATCGCGATCCTGTCCAGCGCGGCCGTCAAATGTGGTAAATCCGCCAGCGTCATCTTGCCGCTGCCAAGCCAGTTAACAGAGGCATTGCCGGTATCGCCCAGGTAGGCTTGTCCGGTCACCTCATCAGCACAGGCAAACAGATGCAGCGCCTGAGCCTCCACACTACTGCTACGCCGCCTGAAAGCAGGCAACCCGGTTTCGTCACAGACGTAAAGCTGAAAAGCATAATCCGTTGGCACCAGCAGAGAGCCACGCGGCCCACCAATGATCAGTCTGTCACCCGGCTGTGCCTGGGATGCCCAGTCGCTGGCAACACCGCTGTCGTGGATATAAAAATCCAGCGTCAGCGATGACGCACCATCAAACGCCAGCGGCGTATAGTCGCGCGCGACAGGGCGCAATCCGCCTTGCCACTGAATACCGTCATCGTTGATCGTCGGCAGTGCCAGCGGCGCGCCGTCAGCAGGGGGAAAGAAGACCTTAATGTGATCGTCAAAACCGGGAGAATGAAACCCCTTCAGATCGTCGCCCGTGAAGACAATGCGCCAAAACGTCCCGGCAATTCGGGTTTTCTCGGCGACGTGGATAGCGCGGAAGCGCAGTTCGTTACGCACGCGTTCAGGTAAGCGGCGGGAATAAGATGTAGGCACGAGGACTCTCCGTAAACGCGGCTGCATGCAAAGAAGCTGTTTTCGCGCCGCTTAAGTAAATAGAAATCATTCTCATATAAACCCGCTAAGAATAGCCATGATATATCTTAAGAACAATGACGAAAAATGCGATACGTTGTGAAAAAACGCGGACAAAAAGGAAGGAAGCACAGAAAACGAAAAAGGCGCTCAGGCGCCTTTTAAGGGGATAGCGGTAATAACGTGGTTACCGCGCCGGGTTTTGTCCACTGCCTTGCGGCAGGGAGCTGTCACCGAGTATCTCGCTATGCGTCCCCTGCGATCCAGGATGTAACCCTGTGGGCACATTGGCAGGATCGGTCAGTTGTGCGGCAGCCAACGTTGGGGCCGCACACAGCGCGATAGCCAGCAGCATCGCTGATATCTGAGAGATTTTAATCATGTGTTTTAGCCTGATAAGGCGTAGAAAGCAGGTGAATATTCCAGCCCTGAGAAATAAAAGCCGTGGTAATGGCGCCTCTGTGAGCTTCAGGAAGAATTTTACGCCTGCACAGCTAATCCGCTTATAAAATCGTGCGCTTTATCACATTATGGCGCACGTTATGTGCATTCAGCCCTGGGTCACCGGGATGAAAAATACGCCTTCGATTCTGTCCTGCGTGCTTCGGGCCAAGTCCAGACACAGTAAATCCATCCCCGGCCGACAGGCTACGCCCAGCTTGGGCAAATGCAGATAATAAATGTCTGCGATGAAGCGCGTGAGCTGGTCCGGCGACCCGCTCCACGCGAGGCTGGCGTAGAGGCCTGGCGCAATGGTACGAACCGGCAGGGCGGAATGTGCATCAGCCGTTTGCTGTGCTTCCAGGCCACGAAAAAGGCTAATATGCTGCTGCTCGACAGAGCCGTTTCCCGGCCCGTACTGGAACCCCAGCCAGCCCTGCGCAGCCCCGTGACGGGCGCGAACAACCTGGCGCACCTGCTCAGCAACGCGATGATGGCGGTCGCTTATATAGTCGCCATAGCGGCACTCCCACTCCAGTGTCTCACCCTGTAGCTGAAGGGCTTCTTCACGTATAACCAGCACCGCCTGCTTGACTGGCGCGCGCTGCGCAATGCGGCCGTGAAAATGGCGCACAGGTAAGACTCTGTGGCGACGGAAGGCGCCTGGCGTCATCATAAAGTGGTTTTTAAAGACCCGGTTAAAATTCTGCTGATTTTCGAAGCCGAAGCGCACCGCAACATCAATCAACGGCATCCGGGTCAGCCGCAGCGCCATGGCGGCGAGAGTCAGGCGTCGTTTTCGGGTATAGGCCGCCAGGGTTTGCCCGGTCATCTCTTTAAACAGACGCTGCATATGCCATTTGGAGTAGCCAGACTTGAGGGTAATCTGGTCGATATTGATGTCGTTGGTGAGATTGGCCTCAATCCAGTCGACTAAATCATTAATATGCTGTTTTTTTATGGTTTGACTTAGCATTGATGTATGAACAGAAAACAGAAGGGAAATTCGTCATAAAAGAGTAACAAAAAGCCTTAGGGATTGTAATGAAGCACCGGGTAAACGAGAGGGTGGAAAGGCAAAAAGCGCATTAATTGCCTGGGTTACTATTTAAAAAGCCAGCCCGAAGGCTGGCTGAGTAGACAGGCAGAGTGCAGCCTGGCGTAAAGCGCGCGTACTACGGTTAAGAAACGTACGGAGAAGAAATCCTCAGTGGCTTCGCATACCGGCGGCGGTCATCATCATTCTGAACAGCGTGGCCACCACACCGAGCGCCAGCACACTTGCCCCATAGATGACCACCAGCCACAGCACACGTTTCCACCACGGCGACCGGGTTTCATTCTGACGTTCTTTGCTGTCGACCTGGGTTTGCATATCAATGGTATCCTTCGTCTGCTTTAATTTTTCCGCGGAACACGTAGTAGCTCCAGAAGGTGTAGCCCAGGATCATCGGGATAATCAGCAGGCTACCCACCAGCATAAAGGCCTGGCTCTGAGGCGGTGACGCCGCCTGCCAGATCGATACCGATGGCGGAATAATATTCGGCCAGATACTGATACCCAGACCTGAGAAGCCCAGGAAAATCAGCGCTAACGTGAGAAGGAAAGGCGAATAGTGCGCCTCACGCTTGATCGCCCTTCTCAGCCCCCAGGCACTCAGCACGACCAGGACTGGCACCGGCAGGAACCAGAACAGATTCGGCATGCTGAACCAGCGGTGCGAAATACTCTCATGCGTAAACGGCGTCCAGATGCTGATCACGCCGATAATCACCAGCAGTGCGATAAGCAATGGCGTTGCCAGAGCGGACATCTTGCGATGCAGCTCATGCTCGGTTTTCATAATGAGCCAGGTACAGCCCAGAAGTGCATAGGCCACCACTAATCCTACGCCGCAGAACAGCGGGAACGGCGCCAGCCAGTCCAGTGTGGACCCGGCGAAGCTACGACCTGATACCGGAATGCCATCCAGCATGGCACCCACCGCAACCCCCTGGCTGAAGGTTGCCAGTAGCGAACCGGCGATAAACGACTTGTCCCAGAACGCCCGGTGATGCTCCACGGCCTTGAAGCGGAACTCAAATGCCACGCCGCGAAATATCAGCCCAATAAGCATCGCGGTAAGCGGAATGGAAAGCGCATCCGCAATCACCGCATAGGCCAGTGGGAAAGCGCCATACAGGCCCGCACCGCCGAGCACCAGCCAGGTTTCATTACCATCCCAGACCGGCGCAACGGTATTCACCATCATGTCGCGCTCGCCTGCATCCTTATTAAAGGGAAACAGCAGGCCGATGCCCAGGTCGAAACCGTCCATCACGATATACATCAGAACAGCAAAGACAATAATCGCGAACCAGATAACTGAGTAATCAACCATCTCAACGCTCCTCATTCTTGTGAGTGGCAGCAGAGAGCGGACGTGCTGGCGTTTTAATCTGGCCGGGACCACCCGTTTCAACAATATCGCCTTCGCCCGTGACCGGACCTTGCTTAATCAACCGCATCATATAGTGATAACCCACACCGAATACGGAGGAGTAAACCAGGATAAAGGCGAGCAGGCTGATACTCATGTGCATTTCACCATGCGGTGACACCGCATCAATAGTGCGCTGCACGCCATAAACCACCCAGGGCTGACGGCCAATCTCGGTGGTGAACCACCCTGCTAAAATGGCAATCAGGCCGGAAGGGCCCATCAGCAAGGCAAACCACAGGAAGGGACGTGACTGATACAGGCGACCTTTATAGCGCAACCACAAGCTGACCACGCCCAGCGTAATCATCAGTAGCCCCAGCGCCACCATCACGCGGAATGACCAGAAGATGATGGTTGAGTTTGGACGATCTTCCTTCGGGAAGGATTTCAGCGCCGGCACCTGCTTATCCAGGCTGTGCGTCAGGATGAGGCTGCCCAGGTAAGGAATCTCCAGCGCGTATTTGGTGCGCTCCTCCTCCATATCCGGCAGCCCAAACAGGATGAGCGGTGTTGCCTCACCCGGCGGGTTTTCCCAGTGGCCTTCAATCGCCGCAATTTTTGCCGGCTGGTGCTCCAGGGTATTAAGCCCGTGCGCATCCCCAATCATTGCCTGAACGGGTGCGACAATCAGGGCCATCCACAGCGCCATCGAAAACATCTTACGAATGGCGGGATTGTCGTTGCCTTTAAGTAAATGCCAGGCGGCGGAGGAGCCGACAAAGAAGGCGCTGGCCAGGAAGGCCGCTACAGACATATGCAGCAGGCGATAAGGGAAAGAGGGGTTAAAGACAATTTTAAACCAGTCTTCCGGCACGACAACGCCGTTCTGAATAAGGTAGCCCTGCGGGGTTTGCATCCAGCTGTTTGACGAGAGGATCCAGAACGTCGAAATCAACGTGCCGAGCGCCACCATGCAGGTCGCAAAGTAGTGCAGGCCCGGACCGACGCGGTTCCAGCCAAATAACATGACGCCCAGAAAACCGGCTTCCAGGAAGAACGCCGTTAAGACTTCATAGGTCAGCAAGGGGCCGGTAATACTGCCCGCGAACTGGGAAAAGCCACTCCAGTTGGTGCCAAACTGATACGCCATCACCAGCCCGGACACCACGCCCATGCCGAAGTTGACAGCAAATATTTTTGACCAGAAATGATAGAGATCGCGATAGGTTTGATTACGCGTTTTGAGCCACATTCCCTCCAGCACGGCCAGAAAACTGGCCAGGCCGATCGTGATGGCTGGAAAGATAATATGGAAGGAAACAGTAAATGCGAACTGGATCCTGGCGAGATGAAAGGCATCTAATCCAAACATTGCTTACCTCTTTGCCACATAGAACACCGTATAGTTACTTATAATTAACAACTTATGTACAAAGAACGTCATTCCATTGCACAGAAAAATTCCATGGCGAATGTAAAACGCTTCGCCTTGGTGAAACAGAGACAATTGGATAAGTAAAAACTATAACAGTATTTTTTGATTTAGATCATTTTTTTGTTGAAAGATCTTTTATTTAAAAAACAACGAGGAAAGGTTAATTACAGCGTAGCTTTGTGACATTATTGTTATTAAATTAGGGGATAAAAAAGTGAGCTCCTGTCCAGACAGGCTTAGCACGAAAAAACGCGCAACCCGCTGTTTTTAGCTGTTATTCAGCGCAACTCCGCGCACCTGCCTCGGGCTAAAATGCACATCCCACACTGAAATTATGTGTTTTTTTATATCGTTAGCAGGGTATTTATCTTATCTACCCCTTCTGAGGTTATTTTTCAGATTGGGACATATTTAATGAACTGTAAAAAAGCGTTTATCCGCCGCAGGCGGCCTGGATTAGTTTGCTATTTATGTTAAAAAAATATCGAACATGTAAATGACCCGGTGTTCATTAACTGGCAGTGCCATTATTTACGGGTGCAGCCTTGTCAAAATAATCGCAGTAGTAAAAATGATGTTAAAAGCTACGGGATATCATCGCCAGGTTGCAGATAAGGCCGACGGTTTATCTCCACTAAGCGTTGCGCATTCGTTAGCGGGCATCGTCTGGTCAGGGAACGTCGCTTCGTCCCGGCAGGCGCTCGCCCGTCAGGATCAACAGGCTATTCAGCGGCAGTGTCCTTTTCGCGGTGAGACAGGATGCGCTCAAGATTCTCTTCTAACCAGTCTGCCAGCCCTACGACCTGCTCCCCGACTTCACGCCCCAGCGGCGTCAGGCGGTATTCCACATGCGGCGGCACGACATCATAGGCTATACGTTGCACAAAGCCGTCCTCTTCCAGATAGCGCAGGCTCTGGGCCAGCATACGTTCACTGACGCCCCCCACCGCACGACGGAGTTCGCTAAATCGCAGCGTTTTATCTTTAAGCGCAAGCAGGATCAGCACGCTCCAGCGACTGGTGATACGCTTTAACAGGTCGCGTGACGGACAGTTAACATTGAGCAACTCGCCCCGGCTAAATTTTTCGCTCAGTTTTTCAGACATTTAACGCTTTCACCCCATGCTAACAATTCTGTAAGTACTTACTAAAAGTTAGTTTATCGCTTAGGCTGCCTTTTACCAACTGTCATCTTAAGGAGTAACCTCATGATCGCTGTTACGGGTGCCACTGGCCAACTGGGCCGTTTAGTCATTGATGCATTGAGCAAAAAAGTTGCGGCAGACAAGATTGTTGCCACCGTACGCACGCCTGCTAAAGCGGCGGATATTGCCGCATTGGGCGTTAACGTGCGTGAGGCGGATTACAATAAACCTGAGACGTTAGCGGACGCCTTTGCAGGGGTCGAAAAATTGCTGCTCATTTCGGGAAGCGAAGTCGGCCAGCGTGAACCTCAACACAGAGCCGTTATTGAGGCCGCCAGGTCCGCAGGTGTGAAATTTATTGCCTATACCAGCCTGCTGCATGCGGATACCTCTCCGCTTTCGCTCGGGATCGAGCACCGCGCAACCGAAGCCATGCTGGCGGCGTCAGGTGTGCCTTATGCCTTGCTGCGCAACGGCTGGTACACGGAAAACTATGCAGCGAGCATCGCACCTGCTCTGGCACATCATGCGTTCATTGGTGCGGCGGGCGAAGGACGGATTTCGTCTGCTGCGCGTCAGGACTATGCCGATGCGGCGGCTGAAGTGATGGTTCGTGACGATCAGGCAGGGAAGGTCTACGAACTGGCAGGCGATCACAGCTACACCCTGGCTGAATTTGCCGCTGAGATTGCCGCGCAAAGCGGTGAGCAGGTTGATTACGTTAACCTGCCGCAGGCAGACTTTGCGGCGGCGCTGAAAGGCGCAGGCTTACCGGCGCCGTTGGCGGACTTACTGGCGGACTCTGATGTCGGCGCGTCTCAGGGCGGTCTGTTCGATGATTCCCGCGCGCTGAGCCAGCTTATTGGTCGTCCAACCACGCCTTACCAGGACGTGATTCGCACCACGCTGGTACAAGGATAAGATCAGCCGAATCGCAGGCGTTTTGCCCTGCGATCGCGCCGTTGTTTACCGGAGCAGAGTCGCCGGCAGGCAACGGCGGATTTCTCCCCTGTCGGGTTTTACTCTGCCAGGCGCACGTCCCTTCTCTCTTCTCGCCCTGCCCTTCTCCACATGGAGCACGCCATTGTTCGGTACACGCCGAAGCATCGCATTCTGCCGCGCGTAAACTGCCCGCATGCTTACTCATGGAGATCTAAAATGATTGCTGTTCTTTTTGAAGCAGAAGCCTTACCCGCAGCGCAACAACGCTATCTTGCGCTGGCGGCTGAGTTGTCGCCCGGGCTGGCTGAATTACCGGGGTTTATCCAGATTGAAAGGTTCCAGAGCCTGAGCACGCCCGGAAAGATCTTATCGCTCTCCTGGTGGGAAGATGAGAGTGCGGTAAAAAACTGGCGAGAAAACAGAGAACATCAGTCAGCGCAGGAAGAAGGTAAAAGCCATATTTTTTCACATTACCGGATACGCGTTGCTCAGGTGATGCGCGACTATTCAGGGCCAGAGGGACGTCATCATGTTTGATATTCATGTCGTATTCAGCAACACGCCAGGCGCGCTTGCCGCCTTTGGCACGCTTCTCGGCCAGCATGGCATTGGTCTGGAAGGGGGCGGTGTGTTTTCTACGCCCCAGGAGAGCCATGCCCACTTCCTTGTTGAAGATGGCCCCAAAGCCCAACAGGTATTGTCGCAGGCCGGTTTTGACGTCAGGGACGTTAAAAAGCCACTCATCAGAAAGCTGGCACAGGCGCGGCCGGGGGAGCTGGGCGAAATTGCGCGGATTATTGCGCAAAACGGCATTAATATATGCGTTCAGTACAGCGATCACAGTAACCGCCTCATCCTGCTCACAGATGACGATTTGCGGGCTGGCAACCTGACCCGTCAATGGACATGCGCGACAGAATGAAACTGATCCCTTCCCGCCATCATCAGGATAATCAGCCCTCGCTGGAGATCAGCATGTCTGTGGTCGCCTCGGCGATGGCAGATGCCTCCAGAATGCACATGCTTTGTGCATTGATGGATGGCCGGGCCTGGACCGCCACTGAGTTGAGCGTGGTGGCCGATATCGCCCCGTCAACCGCCAGTGGCCATTTGAATAAGCTGCTTGAGACGGGCCTGCTCGTCTGTGTGGTGCAGGGAAGGCATCGTTATTACAGCCTGGCCGGTCGCGAGGTTGCCAGCCTGCTGGAAAATCTAATGGGCGTTTCGGTAAGGCCCGACGCCCCGCTTAAAACCACGACGCCAAACCGTCTGAGGCGAGCCCGAACCTGCTACGATCATCTGGCCGGCGAAATTGCCGTAGCCATCTATGATTTTCTGCAACTGGAAGGCTGGATATGTGAGGACGGCACGGCGCTGACGCCACATGGCACAGCTAATTTCGCAAATGCAGGGATTGCGCTTGCGCCCCGCTCCCGGCGAAAAGCCTGCTGTCCCTGCCTGGACTGGAGTGAAAGACGCTTCCATGCGGGAGGCGAAGTGGGTGCCGCCTTGTTACGCTTTCTGTTGCAAAAGCACTGGCTGGTTCAGGCGCCGGGATACCGGGAACTGGTTGTGACAGACAGCGGCAAACTGGCCCTTCAGCGCCTGTTCAACATCAGCCTGAGCTGACGCACACTTTACGTCGCCCGTTAGTTCTACGGGTGAAGAAGCACGTAAGGCTTATTGCTCAGCGTTCGGGTTCTTTGTCCAGCCGCATCAGCAAGGTATCGTGATAAACGCCGTTGACATAAAGCGCGGCCACATCCGTGCCATAAGTCTGAAACCCTGCCGAGCGGTAAAGCCGGACGGCCGCCGTATTGGTGGTGCTCACGGCGAGCTTCAGGCAGCAGCATTCACCGGCTTCGGCTATCGCGGCCGTGAGTAACGCCTTTGCCAGCCCGCTTCCACGCCATTCCGGGCACAGATACATTCCCCAGATCGTGGCGTAATGGCGCTGTTTCAGCGCGGCATTAAAGCGCACACCGATGATGCCGCCCAACCGGCCCCGATCGTCTGCTCCTGCCAGCACGCAGTTTTCACGTAGCCTTGCCGCAAAAAACGCGTCAGGCTGATGACGCTCAGTGTCATAATCTGCGCCAAAGGCAGCGGGATGACGCTTGAGCCCGTCAAGCCTGATAGTCCGAAATGCCGCCATATCCCGGTCAGTGAGACGCTGTAAGGTATAAGGTTTCACGCTAAATTGTCCTTCGCGGTCTTGTTCACGCCATTGTGCTCCATCGTGACATTTTTGTGTATTATCACCTTCACCTGCGTCATAAACATTACCCTCCGGGTAGATTAAAATTTATTTCGTTGTTACCTAAGAGATTCATCTGAAATGCATTTACGGCTAAACCCGCCATATTTAGTTGAATTGACTGTGTTTTATTCAATGCATACGATTAATAGACAATTTTTATTACGTTCATAGACAATCTGCATTGTTGTTCCTGCCTGCGAGAGGTCTATAATTCCTTCTTTGTGCAACCCCGTTCGCTCAGGAGGCCGTTATTAATACTTATCGCCAGCAACTCAATGCATTCGAAGAGAATCGTGCCGGGGCGGAAGTTGAGTATCAATACGATCCCCATGAACTAAAGCTGGACCGCATGCAAGATTCTGAACCCGAGCCGGAGCTGATTGAAGGCTTACCGGCTCCGGATGCGCTGACGCCTGCCGATCGCTACCTTGAGCTGTTCGAAGCCGTCCAGATGTCAGGCATTTTCGAGGACAGTAAAACTTTCCCCGACTGCTCGCCTAAGTACGATCCTCTGGATGTGCTGATGCGCTATCGTCGTCAAAAGCGCAGCAAGGAGTTCGACCTGTCGCGTTTTGTTGCTGAGCATTTTTATATGCCGGGCATTAATGAAAGCTTTTACGTCTCGAATCCCGACAAGACGCTCAACGAGCATATTGACGATCTGTGGCCGGTGCTGACCAAAATGCCGCAGCAGCATATGCCGCACTCATCGCTGCTGCCGTTGCCCAAACCCTATGTCGTACCGGGCGGTCGCTTCGGTGAAACCTACTACTGGGACTCTTACTTCACCATGCTTGGTTTGGCGGAGTCGGGCCGCGACGACCTGCTGCGCCATATGGCGGACAACTTCGCATGGCTGATCGATAACTACGGCCATGTCCCAAACGGCAACCGTACCTATTACCTCAGCCGCTCACAGCCGCCGGTGTTCGCCCTGATGGTTGAGCTGTTCGAAGAAGATGGTGTGCAGGGCTCTCAGCGCTATCTGGAGCAACTGATGAAAGAGTATCAGTTCTGGATGGATGGCGCGGGCTCGCTGATGCCAAACCAGGCTTACCGCCATGTGGTCAGAATGCCTGACGGCTCGCTGCTGAACCGCTACTGGGACGACCGCGATACGCCGCGCGACGAATCCTGGATTGAAGATGTGGAAACGGCGCGTCATTCAAAACGTCCGGCAAGCGAAGTTTACCGCGATCTGCGCGCAGGGGCGGCATCGGGATGGGATTACTCGTCACGCTGGCTGCGTAACCCAAAACGCCTGGCCAGTATTCGCACGACACAATTTATCCCTATCGATCTCAATGCGCTGTTGTACAAGCTTGAGTTGATGATAGCCACGCTCTCGCATGCTAAAGGTGAAGAGCTGACTGCGCTGGCCTGGCAGAAAAAGGCCGAGGCGCGTAAGCGGGCGATTACCCGTTACCTGTGGGACAGCACGGCAGGAGTCTTTCGCGATTATGACTGGCGCCGTGCGCGCTTCGGTGCCTTTACCGCCGCCGCCGTCGTGCCGCTGTTTGTCGGGCTGGCAACGCCCTATCAGGCCCACCTGCAAGCTATCGCCCTGCGCCACCTGCTGCTCAGCAACGGCGGCCTGCTGACCTCAATGGTGGAAAGCGGTGAACAGTGGGATAAACCGAACGGTTGGGCGCCCATGCAGTGGATGGCCGTTGTGGGCTTAAACAACTATGGGGAAGAGTCGCTGGCGAACGAGATTGCCGTTAACTGGCTGACCACGGTGAACAATTTCTACCAGTTGCACCATAAGCTGGTAGAAAAGTACGATATCAGCGGCGATCGTGCCCGCCCGGGCGGCGGTGGCGAATATCCGTTACAGGACGGCTTCGGCTGGACAAACGGCGTAACGCGTCGCCTGATGGCGATGTACGGTCATTTAATGGCTGACTAACCGCCCCAGAAGCACGTAAAAAAGCCGGGAACATTTCCCGGCTTTTTACCGCCTGCGGCACCGCAAACGCATTATTTCTTCGCTTCAACGCCCGGCTGCGCGGAGCGCTGCAGGAACTGTTGCGTCACCTCAGGCAGATGCTGGAACAGCCATTCAGCCATCGCAATCTCCTGATTGCGAATTTCGCTCAGCACTCTGACACCTTCACTGTCACCGACCTGTTCTGCTGCCGCAATCAGGCTGGTATAGCTGGCGATCTCTGCGTTCTCGAACACATAGCCGCTCATCGCCCCTTTCACGACTTCATCAGAGGTGAACATACCGCCGATCGCCTGCCCCATTGCCGCCATTTTTCCCATCACGTCTTTCATGATGGAGTGGTCAATGCCGTGACGATCCAGCAGCTGCTCAAGCAGCTGAAGCTGATGTTTGGTTTCTTCCAGATGCTGTGCCAGGCGTTGTTCCAGTGCCGGGTAGTGCTCAAGGCGGCCCGACATTTTGCTCAGCATGCTCTCGGCCTGCTTCTCCATGGCATGCGCATCGCGTAGCCAGTCATGATAGTTTTCAATCGCCGTGGTCATTTTGCTGCTCCTTCAACCGTGCTGATTGCCTGAGCAAGCGTGGTGAGTTTTACATCGGTTTGTTTTTCTTCCTCAAGCGTCAGTGCCAGCAGCTTCGCCGCTTTGGTGTAGCCTAGCTTGAGTGCCAGCGCCTGCAGGGTACCGTAGGTCGCGATTTCATAATGCTCAACTTTTTGCGCCGCTCCGATCAATCCCTGATCGCGTACCTCTCCCTTTTCTACCGACTCGATAATTTCCTGTGCTTCTTCCGCCAGCCCTTCCAGCGCATGACATTTCATACGTTTAATTTTTACCTCGGGCGTGGCCTCAACTAATTCATCCAGACGCTCAATTTGCCCGCGTGTCTCTTCAAGGTGCTGATTAAACGCAGCAACCAGGTTTTCATCACTGGCAGCGCGCGCCATTTTTGGCAGAGCCCGGGCAATCTGTTTTTCTGCACTGTAAACATCTGACAGGTCGTGGATGAAAAGATCATTTAACGTTTTAACAGTCATGAAAAGAGCCTCATTAATTAAACAGCAGCACCGAGGTTTCAGCGCCGCTTCAGTCAATCGCACTTTATATAACCTTAGTGGAGTTGGCGGGAATAGTGTTTAACTTTGCAAAACCTGACAACATAAGTGGCATTAAAAATGCATTTTTTTCTTTCATTACCAGTGATTTATCTTTTTTAATTTAAATTTATTAAAAATGAGGATCTGTTTAAATTCAGCCAAATCTGTACGAATATTCCCATCCGCGTACAACTTAGCACCCAAGGAAAATAATGCCCATTCCGCCCATTGGATTGAGGTTCCATTTTTTTATATTTATTTTTTGATGTCAGCGGAGCGCTGAAAAAGACACCGGAAAGGGGGCGTTCTTTCCGGTAAGATTCTTGCGACCTCACACCAGAGCGTGTTTTCACAACAGGTCAGACGGGAAGACAGAAGCGTACTGAACGTATTTCCCTTTTTTAAACCGCCAAAGATAATAGCAAGTCATTGTAAGTAAATGATTAACTACGACGGCTTACTTTACCTCCTTTGCGGCCTGCTTCGATCGCTCGCTGCGGGTCATTCTTAAAGTTCCCACCGCTGTTCTGCCCGCCTTTACGCCCGGCCTCTGCCGCGCGCTCTTTATCTGCGGCGAAATTACCCGCGCCACCACGATATTGCGTCATTCTGTATTCTCCTCAAATTTCATTATTCAACTGGCACAGTTAAAGCTGCATTACCTTAAAGGCTACAGAATTAAATGTAGCCATAAAAATCACCTTATCAAGCATAAACGCTGAGCGCTGGCGTGGGTTGCCAGACAAAACCATTTTGCGGCTCATCCCTTTAATTCTTTAGTAACGAAACTATCTAAACAAGAAACTTAACGAGAATGGCGATCATGTCAGCCCTGTGACAGCCACTCTTCCCGCCCCTATTAATCGATCGATTCATTAAAAAGTCCACCCCGTTTTTCTTTATAAGCGAAGCGGTAAATCGGATCAGCATCACGGAACGTCGTCAATATGATCAATAAATGTTCTTTTTAACCACGCCTGATAAAGCAAATTCAACAACATCACACTTCCATCATCTGAAAATAAGCGAAGCGGTAAATTCGTTAATTATCGATGTTTCTGTTAAAAGCAGATTATTAAATAATCAAAAAAGCATCAATTAGTAAAATGGTCATGAAAAATAAAAGAGAAGAAGGTAAAAAAGGTGTTTTAAATAAGCGAAGCGTTGAGGAATAAAAAAAACGCCCTGACGGGCGTTGCTTTCAGATTATTCTGTTCCGTTACTGTTGTAAAAACGTCAGTAAATCCTGATTGAGTTGGTCCTGATGCGTGACGGCAAAACCATGTGGGCCATTGTCATAGATCTTAAGTTCCGAACCCGGTATCAGCGCATGTGCCAGCTTGCCCGTGGCTTCAAAAGGCACTATCTGGTCATGACTGCCGTGAATAATTAAGGCTGGCACATCCACTTTCCCCAGATCTGCGCGGAAATCTGTTTCGGCAAACGCGGTAACACAGTCCAGCGTTGCTTTAAGCGATGCCAGTAAAGCGATGTTTAAGGTCTGCGTGAGCACGCCTTCTGAAACCTGCTGACCGGCATTGGTGCCATAAAACGGCGCAGCAAACTCGTTGATAAACTGCGCGCGATCTTTCAACAATCCCTGTTTAATGCCGTCAAAGACCGATTTCTCGACACCTTCGGGATGATCGTCAGTCTGGCCGAAAATCGGCGTTACCGCCCCCAGCAGCACCAGCTTTTTAACCTTATCTGTCCCGTATTTGCCGATGTAGCGTGACACATCCCCGCCGCCCATTGAGAAGCCAATCAGGGTCACGTCTCTGAGTTGCAGATGTTCAATCAGGCAATGAATGTCGTCAGCAAAGGTGTCGTAATCGTAACCGTCCCAGGGCTGATCGGAACGCCCAAAGCCACGTCGGTCAAAGGCGATGGCGCGGTAGCCGCGTTCTGCAAGAAAATTGAGCTGACTGTCCCACATGTCCGCATCCAACGGCCAGCCATGACTAAACAATACTGGCTGACCTTTACCCCAGTCTTTGTAATAGAGATTATATCCATCTTTGCTTTTAAACAGACTCATGCGTGCCTCGCTCCAGGTGGAAGTCATTACGCCTCAGGCCTCCGCCGCTCATGTTGCCGCGACAGCGCTGGCAGAATGGTGATACCACATAAGCCTGGCAGAGGGCGAAAAATGTTCCAGTCGCGGGAAGCGTCCTTATAAGCCTTCCCCGTGTGACAGGGCGACGCCACATTTGCCATTTTTTTTGATGCTGTACATGGCCTCATCGGCCCGGGCGAGCGCGCTGTCAAAGTTCTCGGGGCTGTTAACCTGAACCACACCAATCGAAGCGCCAATGGACGCTGTACCGTTAGCCAGTTCGAAGGGCTGCAGGGCAGCTTCAAGACAGGCTTGTGTGAGTTTATCTGTGAGCGGATGGGACAAGGCGAAAGGGATCAACAAAACAAATTCATCTCCGCCCAGTCGGCCAATAATGACATTAGACGGACAGGCGGCGATAAAGCGCTGGCTGAGCTGAATCAGAACGTCGTCGCCGCTGCGATGCCCCAGCGTATCGTTGACGTGTTTGAAATTATCTAAATCAATAAAGGCAATGCAAAACACGGCTTCCGTTTTCATATCGCGAAAATGGGTGAGTAATGCATGGCGGTTAGTTAACTGCGTAAGAGGATCATGCATCGCCAGTGTCGCCAGCTGCTCTTCGTACTGTTTCTCTTTGGTCATATCGATATGGGTGCCCGTTACTTTGGAGGGCCTTCCCTGCTCGTCCCATTCGCTGACCCGACCGCGATCCAGTACCCAGGTGATCTTGCCCGTTTTGCCCACCATGCGGTGCAACGCCTCATAGAAAGGTGCCTTTCCGTTAATATGATCGTAGAAAGCCTTCAATACGTCGCTGGCATCGTCCGGATGCAGGCAGGATTTCCATACGTCGAAATGCGCACCGACTTCTTTGGGCTGAAAACCCAGCATCGATCCCCAGCGTCGGTTAAAAATGACCAGTTTGCCGCTGGGAATATCCAGCTGCCACAAGCACAGTCCTGTTCCGTCCAGTGCGGCGCTTAATTTATTACGGGCATCGTGCGCAATACGCTTTAATCGCGCATTGTGCTTTTTTAAATTCGCGATTTGCTGCCGCAGAGCTTCTTCAGACATAGCGATTACTGGAAAGGGAAATGACTATTTTGCCAGTGCCAGACGTTGTGTAAAGCAGCCTACTCAAAAGAAGACGAGACGCGGATAAAATCCACACACACAGGATTTCCCACGCTTAACGGCCACCGGGCCAGCACACGACAAAATCTTAAGGGGAAAAAGACAGTGTGTTTCCTCTGTCGTTACCCGCCTTATTTTCCCGTTAACAGGATGATGAAAATTCAACCTGATGTCAGCCTGTACGTTTTCTTCTATAGAAAACTCAGGTTTCTTAAAGAACGGAGGACCTGTTACAAACTCATTCATCTAACTCAATGACTTTTAATGAAAAATAAAGATGAAAAATGTAACGATGACATTTTTCTGCAAACTCATAATCACACTTAAATATCTTTCGGGTGTTAATTAAAGACGTCAGCACGACATCAAGGAGATAAATTATGGCCCGGTTAATGACCCTTTCTTTTCACGGCAGCCAGTGTGAAAACCCGTCACAGCAGGATGTACACCTTACCGAAGCATGCTTTTCAGGCGATATGTTTTTTACCCAACTGCGCGGCAGCAACTGCCCTGTAAAAGATTACGCCTCAGACAGCGCCGCTCCCGATCGTTTCTGTGTCAGTAATGCTGTTCTGGATAATCATTTCCACAGTAGCAAAACCCAGACGGCGATATTCATCTGACAATCACTGTCTATGATTTTTCCGGAAATATTTATTACCCGTAATAAGGCACGCTTTATGTAATTAATGACGTTAGCACCTTTCGGATGCATACATACAGAGGATTAATATCATGAAAAAGATGATTGTTAGCTCAATGATTGTAGCCGTATTAGTGTTTACTGGTGGAGCCGCTGCCGCTGAATCTTTTAAAGACAGCCACACGTTAAATAACGAAGTCGTATCCGCGCAGGCGGCCCAGGCGATGAATGATATTCAGCTTTCTCGCAACGCGTTATTTAACGGTCAGACGCAACAGGCAAAAGCGCTGGCCACCCAGGCAGAAACCTACCTGAAAGATAATAGCGTGGACTGGACCAAATATATTCGCTACGACAAGAAAGCCCCCATGAATGGCGATAACTATATTCGTATCGGTTCAGACGTCTCCGTTTCAGAAGATTATCAGTTTTCGAAACAGAAAAATGATGCTATCGATCAGGCCAACCAGCATATCAAAGCGGGTGATAAACAGGGCGCGCTTGATGCGCTGAAACTGGCAGGCGTTGCCGTTACCGAAACGCAGGAACTGATGCCGTTGCAGCAGACTGAAAACGATGTTTCCAGCGCACTCGCCATGATGAAACAGGACAAATACTATCAGGCAGGTATGTTGCTGAAATCCGCTGAAGAAGGGGTAATTTATGATACTCAAACCTATTCTGAGCTTCCTGTGAGCCCAACTGTGCACCACACCCAAACGGGCGCTCATGCGCAGACAGGGAGTAAAGGCTAATCATCGCAGTTAATAAAAACGACGTTATTTAACTGCTCTGTCGCTTTCATTATTTCGAATGAAAGCGACATTTTTTATACATATCCATTAGCAACTTTCTCCATGTTTTTTTCTGCATTAGCGTTTTGAATCCCTTCACCTCCGCAAAGCGAAATTGCTTTCTCTTTATTAAGCTGTTTTGCCACGTGCTTATGGAACGGCTAAAAGTCACGTGACTGCTCGTAACATACTGTTATGTTATCCCCACGGCATCGTATCCTTTCTATAGATAACCAAGGTAATTATCTGCGGCTAACCTTAAGGACAGGTTTTATAAAAAAAGGAGGTGCGGTTATAAACTGCCACTCTTCTTTGCCGATAAACGAAATGTAATGGCTTTTATCACAAAAATAATAAGATCACTTATCGGGGAAAAACATGAAAATCACAACCGGCCGTAAAATCGCCTTCGCGTTCGGCATCATCGTTATTGTTTCGCTGATTGGCAGCAGCTTGTCGATCGCCAATTTTCTTAAACTGCGTCAGGCCAACACCTGGAACATCCACAGTTATCAGGTCATGAGCGTCAGCGACAGTATGCTGACCGATATGGTGAATATGGAGACGGGCGTGCGTGGGTTTGTTGTTTCAGGCAATGACAATTTCCTGGCACCGTTTAACGCTGGTAAAACCGCTTTCGATCAGAAGTACAATCAGCTTCGCAGCATGACGGCGGATAATGCCGAGCAGCAGCAAAGGCTGACCTCGCTGCTTGAACTGCATAACAGTGTTCAGGCTGTGGACGATCAACTGATCGCCTTGCGCCGGGATGTAAACAGCGGCAAACAACCGCTGGAAACGCTGACGCATTTCTTTCAGGAGGGCCGTGATAAGGCATTTATGGATCGCTATCGCGCCCTTGCCGCTGAATTCAACAATGCGGAAGCCACGCTGTTAACTAAACGCTCTGAAGAGGTGAACAGCCTGGCCTTTGCCACCAAAATGACGCTGAGCCTGGCCGGTATTATTACGATTCTGCTTTCGATTATTCTGGGTACGATTATTACGCGCAGCATTATCCGCGCACTGGGCGGCGAGCCAAAAGCGGCGGCCGATATTGCCGGAATGATTGCGCAGGGTAACCTGACCGTGGACATTGCTGTTCCGCTTAAAGGCCAGGGCAGCCTGATGGCGTCGCTTGAAGCCATGCGTCAGCAGTTGGTCACCATCGTCAGCGGCATTCAGTCGTCTGCGGAGCTGATCAACAATTCAGCCAACGAAATCGCGCAGGGCAATATCGATCTGGCTCAGCGCACAGAAGAGCAGGCTGCCGCGCTTGAACAAACGGCTGCCAGCATGGAAGAACTTACCGCCACCGTTCGTCAGAATACTGACAACGCACGTCACGCGAATACTCAGGCCGACACTACATCACATGTGGCGATTCAGGGCGGGGATGTCGTGAAGCAGGTGGTGGAAACCATGCGCTCTATTTCAGAAAGCTCGGGCAAAGTTGCCGAAATCATTTCAGTCATTGAAGGCATTGCATTCCAGACCAATATCCTGGCACTTAACGCCGCCGTTGAAGCCGCAAGAGCGGGCGAAGGTGGACGCGGATTTGCGGTCGTCGCCGGTGAGGTGCGTTCGTTGGCCTTACGCAGTTCAACCGCGGCCAAAGAGATCAAAGATTTGATCACACAGTCGGTCGAGCATGTGGCGAAAGGCTCAGGCCTGGCAAGAGAAGCCGGTAATACGATGGAGGAGATCGTGAAATCGGTGCAGGGCGTAACGACCATTATGGGCGAAATCACCATCGCATCGGATGAGCAGAGCAATGGTATCGGTCAGGTCAGCATTGCCGTTAGCCAGATGGATCAGGTTACCCAGCAGAACGCCGCGCTCGTTCAGCAGGTTTCCTCCGCCGCGCAGGGCATGCTGGAACAAACCGTAATGCTGCGCAACGCAGTGTCTATTTTCCGCACCGAAAGAAGCGGCACTCTCGCGACGCCGGCTTTCCGATAACTGACGCGCTTTTCTTCCGATAACCGCGTTTTATCGCCTCACCCGGGCCAGCGCCTCGCTGGCCCGGCCATGTTACAGCATGATATATCACCGTACGCGGTCCCCGCGCATCCCCAATAAAAAGCATTTCACAAAGCGCCAATGATCACTAAAGTGAGCATAACCTCACTCACTACTGGCGCTATTATGTTTACGAAAACGTATCAGGTTGACGAAAAGCACATCGATTTTCAGGGCGTGGTGGACGGACTCTACTATCCGTTTTATATGGAATGGACACGTCACGCTTTTATGAAAGAGCACCTTGGTGTCGATCTCGAAGAAGAGTTTACCGCGGGTCGTATTCATATGCTGCTGGAGTACACCCTGCGCTTCAAAAAGAGCCTGAAGAAAGGTGATGAGATGCAGGTGACCTGTACACTGGCGGCCAATGAAAAACGCAACCGCGTTAACTTCATCCAACAAATTCTGGTGAATAATGTCGTTTATGCCGAGGCGGTTTTCACCGGCACCTGTCTGGAAAACGGTCGCCCTGCCATCCCTGAATTTTTGCGCAGTGCAATACCGGATAACCCGTCATAACGCGGCTTCAGGCCGCTTCATTGCAGCACCATCCGCTCCCCGACACTGACAGTGTTGAGAGCGAAACCTACGCTGAGGGGCATGCGCATTGTTGACGTCACCGCATGCCCTTTGTGAATAGCGTGATGCACCTCACCAGACTTTAATTGTGTCCATAATGTGACCTAAATATGACACGCGCGATGCCGATAACGTTAGTGGACCCGAGCCGATCGACCTCCCTGTAAACAGGTCGCTGTCTCTCCACTACGTGGTCAACTCTTTGACCTTTTTACGGCTATAAATGGAGAGTGCTATGTTTTCCTTTACGCGTTTTAAACCGGGCAAAACCCCGCTGAATGTCTCCGACGATCGGAGTAACGTACAGGCGATCAAAGCCTGTAGCGGCTGGATTGAATTTACGCCCGAGGGCATCATTCTTACGGCCAACCCGGTCTTCCTGGCGGTCACGGGCTACCAGCTCAGTGAAATTACCGGCCAGCATCATCGTATGTTCTGTAAGCCAGACTTTGTGCGCTCTCGTGAATATGCCGAATTCTGGGCAACCCTGGCATCAGGTCAGTCTTTCAGCGGCATCTTTGAACGCTACAGAAAAAATAAAAGTCTGCTCTACTTAAGCGCCAACTATTTCCCCGTGAAAGACAAACACGGCACCGTGAAGAAAATCATCAAAATCGCCAATGACATCACTGACCGGCACGAAGAGCTGACGCATAAAGAAGCGATTATTACTGCGTTGAACAACTCCATGGCGATGATCGAATTTACCCCGCAGGGCGAGATCCTCAACGCCAATAAAAACTTTCTGACGCTGATGGAATACGATCTTGCGGCGATTCAGGGTAAACACCACCGTATATTCTGTTTTGATACCTTTTACAAAGAAAACCCTGATTTTTGGCAGAAAATTCAACATGGACGCGCGTTCACCGGGCGTTTTGAAAGGGTAACGGCATCAGGAAAACGTGTCTGGCTTGAGGCCAACTACAACCCGGTTAAAGATGCTGCGGGGCACATTTATAAAGTGATTAAGCTGGCTTCGGATATCACCCAACGTGTCGTCACGGCGCAGGAGGTTGCGGATATTGCCATGAATACCTCTGAAAAAACGTCGCATCTCACCGCGAATACCAATGAGGTTCTGAGCCAAACGGTGCGAAATGCAGAATCCATGGCCTCTCAGGTAACAGCCGCTGCGGAGATCAGCGACAAACTGAATTATTCGGCCAAAGACATCAAAGAGATTGTCTCCACGATTCACAACATTGCCGGACAAACCAATATTCTGGCGCTGAACGCCGCCATTGAGGCTGCACGCGCGGGCGAAGCGGGACGTGGGTTTGCGGTAGTCGCGGAAGAAGTCAGACGTCTTGCCGCCTCCACCTCTCAGGCAACGCAGAAAATCAGTAAGGTAGTTGAAGAAAATGCCAGTCTTATCGGCGACATGCATCAGCAGCTTGATGGCATCAACAGTTTTCTCACGACGGAAAACGACAAGATGATTCATCTCTCAGACAGTATTCAGGAAATTTTCAGCGGTGTGAACGAATGCGTTACGGTGATCCATCGACTGAATGTGTGACGGCACAGGCGATGTTGCAGGCTGACATTGGCGACACCGCCTGAGATGTCATCGCCACGCCAGCGCCCCACCCGCTGGCGCATGATTGTTTGGCTCGTCAGCCCCTGCCACTATCCGCCCTCTACGCGCCAGTATTTTAATCTCGCCGCCTGCATGTCAGCCCGGCAGAGGCCGGTACTGGGGGATTGCGCTATCGCCGGTATCTTTTGCTGTCCGTCTGAGAAAGGGGAGCGGACGCTATCACCTTGCGCTGCGCTCCTCAGGTATTTCTTTGTCTTACGCAGAACGCCTTCGCTTAAGCCGATGATAAAAACGCAGTTGGGTTGCCCGAAGTGAAATCAGTCCAGCTGAACGAACGCCTGTCAATCGAATCATCCCCCGATTCATTTGGATAACAAAAACGTCCCCAATGTTTTTTGTCATCATTCAACAAGTTATGATTAACAATTACTCCGATGTGCTGGCAATTTTTAATGACTTCCGTCCTGAAACAGGCCGTCCGCTGCCCCTGCCGTTTTTTCAGTCAGAACAGCAAACATGGCGAGGGAACCCGCTAAATTACTGCTGCTCGCGTATTTTACACCACCATCTCATCTTCGGGCTGCACGCCAGGCAAGAAAGTCCGCGTGCTTATACCGCACTGGATCGCTTTGCCTGCCACTGTGATAACCATCACTTTTTTTAATCTATTTCTAAATATGAATTCATCAGTGCCGATAATCTAAGACGACCCGCGCCGGACGCTTTACTTTTCACAGGCAGCAAATTCCCCGACACAGGCCAAAATCGTTTGTCCCTTTTATCTGAAAAAGATGGAGAGCGTTATGTTTGCCCTGACACGTTTTATGCCCGGTAGCGCTTCATGGGGGTCCGCAGATGACCAGACCAACACGCAGGCGATCAAAGCCAACATTGGCTGGATTGAATTTACGCCTGACGGCAGCATCATTACGGCAAACGAGCCCTTTCTTGAACTGACGGGTTACACGCTCAACGAGATTGCGGGTCAGCACCATCGCCTGTTCTGCGATGATAACGTCGTGCGCTCCAGCGACTACGCGCATTTCTGGCAAACCCTGGGCGCCGGTCACTCCTTTAGCGGCATTTTTGAGCGCTTTCGCAAAAATCACAGCCGGCTGTATTTAAGCGCGACGTATTTCCCTGTGAAGGATCGTCACGGCGCGGTAAAAAAAGTCATCAAAATCGCCAACGACATTACTAATAAACATGAAGCGTTGAAGCATAAAGAAGCCATTATCACCGCCCTAAATAACTCTATGGCCATGATCGAGTTCACCCCGCAGGGCGAGGTTGTTGATGCCAATAACAATTTTCTGAAATTAATGGGCTACCCGCTTGATGGCCTCAAGGGCAAACATCATCGTATGTTTTGCTATGATGAATTTTATAAAGAGCACCCTGATTTTTGGCAAAAGATCCAGCAAGGCCGGGCTTTTACTGGACGTTTTGAGCGGGTCACCGCCTCAGGCAAACGCGTCTGGCTGGAAGCCAGTTACAACCCTATAAAAGATGATGCTGAGCACGTTTATAAGGTCATCAAACTGGCATCTGATATTACCGAACGTGTCGAGAATGCTAAACGGGTTGCTGACATTGCCGTCACAACGTCGGAAGAGACGTCTCAGATCACCTTTAATGCGAATGATGTACTGGGTGAAACCATCCGCAATGCGGAATCGATGTCGTCACAGGTCAGTGCGGCAGCAGAAATTGGCGATAAGCTCAATCATTCTTCGATGGATATTAAAGAAATCGTCTCGACGATCAACGCCATCGCCGGGCAAACCAATATTCTGGCGTTAAACGCCGCGATTGAGGCGGCACGTGCAGGCGAAGCGGGGCGTGGATTTGCCGTGGTGGCCGAGGAGGTCCGGCGACTGGCGGCCTCGACATCGCAGGCGACGCTTAAAATCACCAGAGTGGTGGAAGAAAATACCACCCTTATTGAAAACATGACCCAGCAACTTGAAGAAATTAAACGCTTTCTTACCGCCGAGAATGACAAAATCAGCAACCTCTCGCGCAGTTTTCAGGAGATTAATCGCGGGGTGAATGAATTCGTGACGGTTATTCATCGGCTCAATGTATAGACGTGGGAAAGTCATGCCAGCGCTGAATACGCTGGCTTCTTCTTGCCCTGGCTAACAGGACAAATACGATCCACTGCGCCCCGCCGATTAGGTTGCGTCCCGCAGGCTGAATGCACCCAACCCGGCCAAGAACGCCGGCGCGCGGTTCCTCTTCTGGACATCACACTCTCCCTTCATCTTTTAGTCACAGACATTCGCCAGGATGGCCGATTGAGATGCGCGTCCCCTTGATTAACCAGCACGATGATGCCGGGATCTGTGCTCCCGCGCAGGTGTGTTATCGCCCCCTCATCATTGCATCAGGCTTCTGCTGTCCTGTGACATCCCGGCCAGACAGAGAAGACGTCCTCTCTACATGCCCGTGCAAGATCGCACAGGCGAGGAACCCATTAATGATTTTGCCGGAATCTGCTCAATACTGAGGTAGGACGATGACAACACGGAGAATGCTGTTGAAAGGTACGATTGCCACTCTAGGCGGTATGGCCGCCGCCCGCGCTATCGGTGCGGAACACCGCTCTAACGACGTGGGCCGTAAGTTTGCCGCGGACGGCCGGGTTCTGCCGTTTAGGGGAAACACGATTATTTGCCATCTGCCGCAGCAAGGTGAAGGCTCGGAACCCTTCGATGCCCTGCTTGATGTCTATCGTGAGTTACCCGGTGAAAGCTGGTCACGAAAGGTCACCGCGCTGCCTCCCTCCAGTTATCATATGACCGTTTTCGGCGGTGCCAACGACAAGGAAAGACGCTATCCCCTATGGCCTGCTGGGTTGGCTCTTGATATGCCTATGGAAGAGTGCGATCGGATCCTGGCTGAGCGCCTGCGGTCGTTTAAGCTGGGTGAAGATGCCGCGCCATACCGCATGCGCGTTAATCCGGAGGCGCCCTCTGCGCATGAAACCCCGTTAACGCTGCGCCTGTTAACGGCCGATGCAGATACAGAGAAGCGCTTGCGCCAGTTGCGCGATCGCCTGTCTGAAGTCACCGGCATTCACGAGCCGGGCCACGATCGTTACCAGTTTCATATTACGCTGGGATATCAGGTTGCGCCGTTAACCGACGACGAAGATGCCGCCTGGCGACATTCACTGGCAAACTGGAAGACCATGATTGCCCAACGCGCGCCGGTTATCACGCTCGGCAATCCCGAGTACTGCCTGCTGAATGATATGTTTGCTTTTAAGCGCCAGTTTTACCTGTCGTGAATCTGCCCTGCGGGAAATGCGCGAGGCCCTTTCTTCGCGCTTCCCTTATACATCCTGGTTTTACGAAAAAAGCCTTACCTATCCATCGTGGCTGAATCGTTTACAGATTTTTGACTACTGCCGATAAAAAGATGACTTAACACCATTAAAAAGCATTTTAAATGTGAGCAACATCCCACTAACACGCTTAATCCTTCCTCATTTTCCAGCAGGTGAGGAAAATCACGTTTCCGTTACGTCCGAATCAGTAAATTCCTCTGATGATTGAAAAAACGATTCAGCTAAAGGGGTAAATGATGAAGACAAAACTCGCACTGACGGTATTAGCCGTGATGATTTCTGGTTCTGCGTCTGCCAAAACCTGGGTGCTGACGAGTGCTGAACAAGGCACAGACAAAGGAAACTGGCAGGTTAACAGCAGCGAGCTGAAATTCCAGGGCAAGCCGTTCAGCATTGAGCAGAAAGTGTTGCACGGCGGTAAGCAGGAAGGCAGTAAGATCCTGGAGATTCGTAGTCAGGATGGCCTGACCATCACGCTCGTTCCCACCCGGGGAATGAACCTGCTCCGCGTGGAAGGCTTTGGCACCCGACTGGGCTGGGATTCACCGGTTAAAGAGGTGGTGAATCCCGCTTTTATCAACCTTGAAAGTCGCAATGGCCTGGGCTGGCTGGAAGGGTTCAACGAGATGATGGTGCGCTGCGGCTATGAATGGACCGGCCATCCTGTTAACGACAAAGGCCGCATCTATACGCTGCACGGCAAAGCTGGTAACACGCCGGTCTCACAGCTTGAAGTCGAGGTGGCGGATGCGGCCCCGCACGAAATCCGCATCCGCGGTTTGATCAAAGAGAGCACCTTCAAGAAAGCCGATCTCCAGACGTGGACGGAATTGCGCTATGTACCGGGCAGCAATCAGTTCAGCCTGCATGACGTGCTGACTAACCATTCCGATTACCCACACGATTACGAGATTATCTATCACAGCAACTTTAGCACGCCAATTCTGGAAGAAGGCGCACGGTTTCTCGCCCCGATGTCGCAAATCAGTCCGTTTAATGACTATGCCAAAGCCGGTTTGAAAAACTGGCAAACTTATCAGGGCCCGACAAAAGACTTCGATGAAATGGTGTTTAACATCAAGCCGCTGTCTGACAAGGATCATCAGACCCTCGCCGCCGTAGTGAATAAAGCCGGAAACAAAGGTGCCTCTATCCAGTTTGATACCCAACAGCTGCCGCTGCTGACCCTGTGGAAAAATACCGATACGCTGAAACAAGGCTATGTCACCGGGATTGAGCCCGGCACCAACTATGCCTATCCGGTGACCATTGAACGAGAACAGAAACGCGTGAAACAGCTGGCACAGGGCGCGAGTGCAACCTTCGATCTGACCTATACCTTGCTGCATAACAGCGAGCAGGTGAATGCGGTGGAAAAACGCATCCAGGCGATTCAGGGCGATACGAAGATTGACGAAAATGCTACGCCGATAGCGACAGAGTAAAACATCCTGCCTCTCTGCCGGGAAATTTGTCGTCTCTCAGAGCGGACAGATGATGAATCACACTTACGGGCATAATTGCCCGTAAGTGCATCAACGAAGCCTGGGCGCGTTTACTTCGACTCACTGTTGGCTGTTCCTCATAATGCTGTTTCTGCGAACCGAATATGCATGAGATATCATCGATAGATGAGCAGGTTAAACCTCACAGGCGAGGCGCTTTACTTCAAGGAATGTTGAATCAGTTGGATGCTGTTTTTAATTTCATGCTGAATCTTGTTCTCATCCCAGTCCGCCAGTTCTGACGCAAAAGGTTCAAAGGCATAAATGCCTTTATAGCCTCGTTCTTCAAGCTGTTTAACCTGGCGACAGGTGAACAGGCGATCTTCCGGCGTTAACATTATGCGCTCGGCATCTGTCAGGCTTTCACGCGGACGTTTGTCCTCCACGCCCGACAGGTGAACCAGACCAATTTGGGCGATATCCACCTGACTGAATTCGGCGTCAGCATCGGGATAGAGATGATGATGGAAGGTGTCGATTAATAATTTAAAGGGAACATGGGCATCGCGAATAAGCTTCTGCGCCTGCGCTGCCGAACGCAGCGAGCTTTGTGGGAAGCCGAGTGGCTCAACCAGTCCGGTTATTCCGTAGGTCGCGAACAGCGGTGCCAAATCGCGCAGTGCGTTTAATGTTACCTCTGGCGCAACCGACGAGCCGTCGTTCAGGGGACAAAGCACCAGCGAACGCGCCCCCACCGCTTTCGCATCGGCCAGCAAGGATTCGGTCAGTTGGCGAACCTGTTCCGTACGCTGATTGAAGGGATAAACGGCATTTATGGTAAAAATGTCAATGCCATAGCGTTCAGCCAGTGCGCAAACCTGGGCAGCACTCAGGTTGTCCATCACGTTACCGCTGGGCAAATCGTTACGAAGTTCCACCTTATTCAACCCTAAACCGTTCACCAACCTGAAGAAGGCTTCAATGCTCAGCGAGGGGGCGATCTTTCTGTTAATACAAAAACGTTCTGCGGCGATGGTCATGCGACTCTCCTGAACCCGGTAACATCAAGCGAACCCAATGGGATAATGAAAATATTTATTTCATTTTATGTTAAAGGGAAAATAAAGTTCTTTGATGACACTCGCAAATACGTTAACACCCGGTTAAACAACGCAAAAAATAAAGAATAAAATCCACTATTTCTCTTAATTAACAATTAACTATTCATTATTCTTTTCCTGACAAGAATCGGCAGGTTCACGTGAAAAAATGCATCCCTGATGAAATGGAAATTTCATTTAAATGCCCTTAAGCACCCTGCGAGGACAGCGACAGTCAGGTATGAATCTTTTACCGGTGTCAGGCCAGTACCTGACTATCGCGGGTTAGGTTATTAGTGGAGAGCAGCCATCCAGCAGCTAACCGGCGTTAACACCATTATGTATTATGCCCCCACCGTGCTGAAGTCAGTCGGTATGTCGGATAACGCCGCGCTTTTTGCCACCATCGCCAATGGCGTGGTGTCCGTCTTGATGACGTTCGTTGGGATCTGGATGCTGGGTAAAGTGGGTCGCCGAACCATGGTGATGACGGGACAGTTTGGTTGCACCGCCTGCCTAATCTTTATCGGTACGGTGAGCTATCTGCTGCCTGAAACGGTTAATGGTCAGCCAGATGCGCTACGGGCTTATAGGGTACTGGCGGGCATGCTGATGTTTCTCAGTTTCCAGCAGGGTGCCTTATCAGCCGTGACATGGTTGTTATTGTCAGAGATATTTCCGACGCGACTGCGTGGCATCTTTATGGGCGGTGCCTATTCGCCATGTGGATAGCGAACTTCCTGATCTCTCTTTTCTTCCCTCTTCTTCTTGCCTGGGTTGGTCTGGCGAGTACGTTCTTTATTTTCGCCGCCATTGGACTCTTTGGTGCCATTTTTGGCATCAAATGCGTGCCGGAAACCCGTAACAGAAGCCTGGAGCAGATCGAGCATGATCTTAAGGGCTGGCTTGATGATGAAAATCGCCATACGGCCAACCATGCCGTTTTCGTTTCAAAAAGCCGCTAACGGCACAGGCGCTTAAGAGTTGGTAATCGCCTGTGCCGTAATGAGGACGTTTAAGGGATGATAGTGCTCAATGTTATCTGACGATGCCCCGTGGATGATCGCGTTCCAGTAAGTAAACCGTCATCTCAACGCTGCGCGGGGCATGACGAAGATTGATCACCTTTTGCGCCACCATCTGAGCCGTCATGCAGTATAACCGCCCCGGATACAGAGACAGGCTGATATCCGGGGCGTTATTAATTACCGTCAGGCGCTGTGCTAAGCATCGGTGTTCCCCCTACGGACTCATTTAGGGGAAAGCCGTTAGGCCGAAAAGCGACAAGGACGATCAAGCTCGTCCAGTTTCTTTTCCACCAGCCACTGAAACGCTTTGCCATCCGGGCGGGAATAAAGCGCTTTTCTCACCGGCACCAGCGCCACCCACTTCTGGGCAATCGTCATTTTTTTAACGTCGGACAGCGGCAGCCCATGACTTTCGCTAATCGCCCGATTAACGGCCTGTTCGGCAGTGATGCCCTTCCAGTTACGGTTACGCTTCAGCGCCTCGCCAAACCACAGCAGGCGAAAACTCTGGTGACGTTCGATAAGCCCTTTCATCGCACTGACGCGCTGCCAGAACGTTTTACTGAGGGTATCAATGACATCCTCAGGAAAGAAAGAATCCATGGTGGTTCTCCTTTGCAGATGAATGTTCAGGTCAGTATGTGCACCGCTCTCTGTTATATCGGCATATGACCGTCAGAGTGACAGTAACGCATAGCAGGAATGATAAGCGTGTCACAGGTAAAAAACGCGCCTGTTTACAGCCTTTTACGTCCTTTACACTATCTAACGAGAGATATCATGGTGTGACCACGGCGCGGTATAGCCGCCTTGTAAGCGAGCTGTTAGCCATCGAAGGCTGCGCCATAACCTTCAGGCGCTTTGCATCCTTTTACTGCGGGTATTTCAGCAATTCACCCGGCGGTTTTATCAGAAACGACGCGCCTGCGGTGGCAGTCGCCCGGTTGCAGTTTGTTTCCCTGAGAGGAGCGCACATCCAAAAACTGAACCGGCTTACCCTGTTCGTTATCAAGCAGAACAGAATAGGTTTCCCCTTGTTCAAACATATAACGCTCTCCCCATTGCCGCATCGCCACAACAATGGGGAAAACGGAACGCCCCTTTTCCGTCAGGACGTATTCCCTGTAGGCGCTGCCATCCGATGCTGGCAAAATGTCGAACACGCCGATATCGACCAGATGTTTCAGGCGCGAAGCCAGGATGTTTTTGGCAAGCCCCAGGTTTTTTTGAAACTCGCTGAATCTCCGCACATCATCAAATGCCTCGCGGATAATCATCATGCACCAGCGCTCACCAATCGATTCCAGCGTCCGCGCAACGGGACATTCGCTGGTTCTTAGCGATTCCTGTTTTGCCATGGGTGTTCTCCCTGTCAGTCTGTCTACTGATGTAAGCTTAATCCCCGCATTTAACAGTTGCAAAAAAAAACCACTCTTGTTACTTCTATAAGCAACCTAGTTTTAAAAAGAAACCAGAATAAAGGCACCTTATGGCAGGTAAGGCAAGTACGTGTCGCAATGACGGAACGAAAATCGCATCGACCAGTGTCACTGCGCTGAGTTCAGGGATGACGATGCTATTTTCATTGACCTGTGCACTGGCGGTAGCCAATGTGTATTCTGCGCAACCGTTACTCCAGTCGATGGCGACAAGCCTGAAAGTCTCGCCCGCTATGATCGGCAGCATAGTTACTGCCACACAGGCGGGCTATGCCATCGGCTTGCTTTTTCTGGTGCCGCTCGGGGACTGGATGAACCCTAAACGCGTAGTGATGACGCAGTTGTTATTCTCCGTTATGGCGTTAGTTATGGCGGGGTTATCACGTAGTGTCACGGTCCTGCTCTGCGCCGTGATGGTTATTGGCCTGATGGCCGTGGTGGTGCAGCTTATCGTAGCGTGGGCAGCGAGACTGGCGACACCACAAAAACGAGGCCAGGTGATTGGCACCCTGACCAGCGGAATTGTTACAGGCATCCTGTTATCCCGTTTTATCTCAGGCGCCATTGCCGATATCGCCGGCTGGCGGGCTGTTTATCTCACCTCTGCCTGCCTGATGTTGCTGATTACCTGTTTCGTCTGGAAAGTGATGCCATCGCCCCCGCCACGGCCCTGCAGGCCCAGTTACCTCTCCCTGCTGAAGTCGGTTTTTCGGTTGTTTATCACGGAACCTCAACTGCGAAAACGTGGGATGATTGCGCTCCTGATCTTCGCGGCTTTCAGCATGCTGTGGACAACCATGGTAATGCCACTTACGGCACTTTACCTGACACATACCCAGACAGGTATGTTTGGCTTAGCCGGAATGGCTGGCGTGCTCGCGGCATCACGCGCGGGCAAGTGGGCTGACAGAGGATTTGCCCAACGCACAACAGGGTTAGCACTGGCACTATTGGTGTTCTCATGGCTGCCTGTCGCATATGTCGAAAACTCTTTGTGCTGGCTGGTGGCAGGCATCATCGCGCTGGACTTTGCGGTGCAGGCCGTTCATGTCTCCAGTCAGAGCCTCATCATTGCAGCCAGACCCGCAGCAGCAAGCCGTCTGGTCGGTGCTTATATGTGTTTTTATTCGCTGGGCAGCGCAGCAGGCGCCCTCATTGCAACGCAACTGTATGCCTACTGGGGATGGCAGGCCGTCTGCCTTGCCGGTGCCTCGGTCAGCGCGTGTGCCTTTCTTATCTGGTCAGGATCCCGTTAATCATGAAATACCCACACCTTCTGCTCGCCATCCTGGTTACCGCAATCTGGGGCGTAAACTTTTCCGTCATTAAACTTGGCCTGCACACTATCGATCCCTTCATACTGGCAGCCATTCGCTTCACGCTGAGTGCCCTACCTGCCCTTTTTTTTATCAAAAAGCCCGATGTGCCGTGGCGTTACCTCATCGGTTACGGCCTGATTTTTGGCATCGGCTTGTGGGGGCTGGTCAATCTGGGAATCAAAACAGGCTTGTCTGCCGGGATAGCATCGCTTGCGCTGCAGTTCAGCGCTTTTTTTACCTTATTGCTGGGCAGCCTGATATTCCGGGAGCGCCTCAGTCGCTATCAAATCACCGGTTTTGTTATCGCCTGTGCCGGTTTACTGAGCATTGTTTTTGTAACGGATGGCTCGGTTACACTGAGCGGTATGCTGCTGGTCATGGCCGGTGCGCTTGCCTGGAGCGTCGCCAACATCATTATTAAAAAGGCAGGCACAAAACAGGTATTCGCCTTTCTGGTATGGTCGAGCGCATTTTCGCCGCTACCGCTTTTTGGCCTGGACTGGCTGGTTAACGGTAGCAGCGGCTTTACAGAGATGTTTAGCCACATGGACAACCGCGCGTTGTTGTCTGTTTTGTTCCAGGTCTATCCCAATACACTTTTCGGCTACTGGATATGGAATTCGTTACTCAAGCAGTATCCGGTTTCCACAGTCGCACCGCTTTCACTACTGGTGCCGGTCTTCGGGATTTTAGGTTCCATGATGATATTCGGCGAGCATATCTCACCGCAAAAAATGCTTGCTCTGCTGTTGATTATTATCGGGCTAACGGTCGGGTTGTATGGTCAGCGACTCGTCCAGCGCGTTCAGTTGCTGCCGCGCAAACGCTAGAAATACCTCCAGCGCGGCACTACGCGGCCGGCCGGAAGGCACCTGCAACTGCAGATTGCGCTGGCTTAATTGATCGATGCCGACGGATCGCAAAACCAGTCCGTGCGCTTCGGCTTCCTGTATCACGCTGAACGCACTGCAAATGGTGACGGCTAATGGCGTATGCAGCAGGAACTGGAACAGGGTTGAGAAATTGTCGCAGGTCACGACCGGTTCAATCAGATTGCCGCTCATATGGCTTGCCAGCTCGAACAGCTGTCGTACCGTGGTGTTTTGCTGCGGCAGTGCCAGTGGATAGTGGCTGATATCGCTGAGCGTTACCTGCGGCGCGCTGGCCAGTGGATGACCCTGATGCATGACTAACAGCACCGGTGCAGGCCAGGAACCGAGGATCTCAACCCCGTGCTCAGCGTGCAGGCTGAACTGCAGCGCCAGGTCGCAGTCGCCATTACGTATCAGTTCTGATACGCCCTGTGGGCTGGCGACCTTGATCTCAAAAAGGATGCCGGGATTATTCTCCCGAAATGCGGCGATCATGCGGGGCAGCAACGTGAAGGCCAGGCCATCGGTACAGACCAGCCGAATCAGGGTGCGGCGTACTGCTTTTAGTCCTTTGATTTCCGCCAGCGCGTATTCCATATCCAGCATATTTTTGCGCACGTGATGGGCAAAAATTTCCCCGGCTTCATTCAGCACCATGCCGCGCGCGTGGCGATCAAACAGCGGCACGCCCACCTGCGCCTCCAGCCGCTGAATTTGACGACTGATCGCCGATACCGCAATAAACAGCTGCTCGCTTGCCGCACTGAGCGATCCGGCATTGGCGACGGCAAGAAAATAGCGGATTTCATTACTGATCATGCGAACGCCTTTTGCTGGTGCATGCCTCGAAAACGGGCAGGCAGCTTTGCTTTAAAAGCAAATCTTACTCGATAAATTGATAATTGTGGCAAAGCAGCGTTTCGGAAATGATGGGAAAACCATAATACGAATAAAAGACGAGCAAACATGACAGCCCAACAAGCGGTAGACCAGGCCACCGCCTGGTTCGACAGTGGGGAATTTCAGCGGGTTCTGGCGCGCCGCGTTTCGCAGCGAACCGAGAGCCAGCGCCAGGATCGCGACAGTGAATTACACCACTATTTACACGACGAAATCGGCCCACAGCTAAGTGCGTTGGGTTTCACCCTCCACTTCATCGAAAACGCCGAAGCGGCCCATCGTCCTTTTCTGGTGGCGGTGCGCATCGAAGATCCTGCGCTCCCTACGCTGCTGAGTTACGGCCATGGCGATGTAGTGTTCGGCGATGACGAAAACTGGCGTGAAGGATTAATGCCCTGGCAGCTCGTTGAAGAGGGCGATCGCTGGTACGCCCGTGGCAGCGCAGATAATAAAGGTCAGCACTGCGTGAATCTGGCCGCGCTGGAACAGGTGTTTCTCGCACGCGGCGGACGTCTGGGCTTCAACTGCAAGCTGCTGTTTGAGATGGGCGAAGAGATCAGCTCACCCGGCCTGGCGCAGCTGTGCCGGCAGCACGGCGATCTGCTGAAAGCCGATCTGTTTATCGCCTCGGATGGCCCGCGCCTGAATGCGGTGCAACCTACTCTGTTTCTGGGATCGCGCGGTGCCGCGAATTTCCGCCTGACGGTGACGGCCCGTGACAACGCCTATCACTCTGGCAACTGGGGCGGTTTGCTGAGCAATCCCGGCACGCAACTGGCCAACGCCATTGCCGCGCTGGTTAACGCACAGGGCGTACTTCAGGTGGAAGCACTGAAGCCTGATTCACTGACGCCGCAGGTACGTGACATTCTCAGCCAGATCAACGTTGGCGGGATGCCGGGCGATCCCGAGATCGATCCGAACTGGGGCGAACCCGCATTAACGCCAACGGAACGCCTGTACGGCTGGAATACGCTTGAAGTGCTGGCCTTCCTGACCGGCAATCCTGCGCGCCCGATGAACGCCATTCCAGGTGAGGCAACGGCCGTCTGTCAGTTGCGCTTTGTGGTGGGCACCGACTGGGAAAAGCTGGCGCAGCACGTCAGCGAACATCTGACGCAGCACGGCTTTGGCTATGTGAAGGTCGAGTTCCTGCGCGGATCGCCGGCAACCCGCCTTGATCCCACCGATCCGCTGGTCGACTGGGTGCTGGCCAGCATCGCCGAAACCAGCGGTAAGAAACCGGCTCTGCTGCCCAACCTGGGCGGTTCGCTGCCCAACGAGGTGTTTTCCGACATCCTCGGCCTGCCCACATTGTGGGTGCCGCACTCCTATCCCGCCTGCGGCCAACACGGCGTGAACGAACATATGCTGAAGTCGATTGCGCGTGAAGGTCTGCAAATCATGACCCGACTGTTATGGGACTTAGGCGAGCAAGGCCGCGAACTGGTGGCGAAGCACCGTCAACATGCCGGAGGTGCCGCATGAGCACGCTCAACACCGCTGCACCGCTGCACGCGAATAAACCCAGCCTGCATAAAACCCTTTTCGCCACTTGCATCGGTAACGCGCTGGAGTGGTTTGATATTGCGGTTTACGGCTTTTTTGCCAGCTATATTGCCCATGCGTTTTTCCCGACCAGCGATCCGTCCGTTTCTATGCTGCTGACCTTCGGCAGTTTCGGTGTCTCTTTCCTGATCCGTCCGCTGGGCGCGATTGTGTTGGGTAACTATGCCGATCGCCACGGGCGTAAAAAAGCGCTACTGCTCTCCATCAATCTGATGATGCTGGGCGGTGCCATCATTACGTTTATGCCGGGCTACGAACACATTGGTCTGGCTGCGCCCTTGTTGATTCTGCTGGCGCGTCTGATACAAGGCTTCTCTGCCGGTGGCGAATTTGGTAGCTCGACGGCGTTTCTGGTCGAGCATTTTCCCGAGCGCAAAGCCTTTATCGCCAGCTGGCAGTTCGCCACGCAAGGGGCAAGTACCCTGATGGCCTCCGCGTTTGGTCTGGGATTAACGAAAATCCTGACGGAAAGCGAGATCCAGGACTGGGGCTGGCGCATTCCTTTTGCCTTTGGTCTGCTGATCGGCCCGCTGGGGATCTATATTCGCCGCCACGTACATGAACCTGCCAGCTTCGCCACCCGGCAGCCTGAAGTCGCCCCGCTTAAGCGCCTGTTTGGTCGTCAGAAAGAGCTGATGCTGCTGGCGATTGGCCTGATGGTGATCTCTACGGCGGTTAACTACATGCTCAACTATGTGCCGACCTACGCCACCCGCAATCTCCACCTGCCCGGCTCTGTGGCCTTTACCGCCACCTTGCTGGCGGGGGTGATCCTGACCGTGGTGACGCCGATTATGGGCCTGTGGGCAGAGCGCGTGGGCCGGGTTCCGCTGATGTGGGGATCGCTGATTTTACTGATTGTCACCATCTACCCTGCCTTTAAGCTGGTGGTGAATCACACCACGCCCACCACGCTGATCGTGCTGGTCTGCTGGATGGCGTTGCTCAAGTCGATTTACTTCTCCACGGTACCCTCGGTCATGGCCGATCTGTTTCCTATGGGCACGCGCGCCAGCGGCATGGCGATCAGCTATAACATCGCGGTGACGGTATTTGGCGGATTTGCGCCGCTGATCTGCACGCTGTTGATCACCGCCACCGGCACCAGCCTGGCTCCCGGCTATTACCTGATGGCGATGTCGGTGCTGAGCGGCCTGGCGCTGCTGCGAAGCCAGAAGCGGGTGACGTGAGAGGACAGGTGCACAGGGTTGTGCACCTGACGGATTTTATCATCGTGATGAACAGACAGCATGTTTTTGGAAAGAGATTCCCATTTTTGTCATCCATGTCAGATTTCCGCTGTTCGTCATGGCAACCTTAATCATTTACACGTTATGGCGCATGGTTCATCTTTACGGTGTGGTCAGCAACTCGGTTCGATTTCAGCATGACCGGGCTTCACTCTTTTTGTTGCATCATGCCCAGTCATTGAAGTGTGTACCTCTCTCATAACAAGGATGATGGGATGACAATCTCTAAGGAAAAGACCAAAACAAATCAGTACCAAATCCGACTTTCTCACGAGTTTCGGACGCAGCTCGAAGAACAGGCGTGTGAGGATGGTGACGTCAACCTGGCGACGTGGATAAAGCGGGTACTGCGGAAAGAGCTTAAGGTAAGGGGCATTGAGCCGAAGGGGGGAATTTAGGTTGGAGTTATTTCGCTTTAACGGCATTATTATTGTTGTCTCAACAACCAGCCAATGTTTCAGCTGCCAGAGATAAATGCTTATGCGGTTGCCAGTTTTAGTTGACTACTACAGTGCTGACGAATAATGGATACGTAGAGTAAAATTACCCCAAAGTGATCTCGAAGCAGTAGTTAATAAAGAGGGTATGGTTAAAAGTAAAGATTACATAGCTAAATGGCTTTAGACAGGTGAGGATTTATAATGAGTGCAGTAAAAGTTGCAATTAATCCATAGGACTTCACTCTTTATAAATTTGATGACTCTACTTATATAATGAAAGTCATATTTAGTGAAGGCGAGTATAAAGTTGATGTGGAGAGGTTTTTTATTTTAACTGATTATTTTTCTGGGTTTGAATATAACATCTAAAAATTAAAAAAAATCTCTCAAGAAATAAGAAGTGACTATAATAAGCACAAGTATAGAGAAATTAATAAGATTGGCTTTAATATTCTTTAAAGTTTTTTTAACAAGTTTATCACTATGAATCGCCACGGATAATCTAGACACTTCCGAGTCGTTGATAATACTGGTTTTCATATTCTGTCGGTGACATCTGATCGCTCAAACCATGCCGACGCATACTGTTATAAAACATTTCGATGTAATCAAAAATATCACTGCGGGCTTCTTCCCGCGTTCCGTAGATCTTTTTCTTTATCCGTTCGCGTTTCAGCAACTGGAAAAAGCTTTCTGCAACCGCATTATCGTGGCAGTTACCGCGACGGCTCATGCTGCCCTCAAGGCTGTGTGATTTCAGGAACGATTGCCACTCATAGCTTGTGTACTGACTACCCTGGTCCGAATGAACCAGCACCTGTTTTTGGGGATTACGCCGCCATACAGCTGTAAGTATCCCGTCAAAACGAACCATTCACTTCTAGAGATCTTCCGACATACTGATTATGTCCCTGAGGAGATCACCATGCGTAAAGCCCGATTTACCGGGCACCAGATCGTCACCGTTCTCAAGTCTGTTGTAGCCGGACGTACCGTCAAAGATGTCTGCCGCGAAGCGGGAGTATCTGAGGCTTCATATTATAACCGGAAAGCGGAGTATGACGGCATGGAAGCCTCTGATATCAAAAAAATGAAGGATCCTGAGGACGAAAACCACCGATCAAACAGATGCTTGCCGACCTGAGTCTGGAAAACCGCGCGTTAAAAGACGTCATTGATAAAAAGCTTTAAATCAGCGATAAAGCGTAAGTTCGTCAGCTGTGTGAAAGCGATGTTTTCGATTAGCGTACGTCAGGCATGCAGGACATTATCGCAGAGCTGGACGGTCTGTTTTTACCAGCTCGATACCCGTCGCGATGAGCCGGTGATCCAGACGCTGACTGAACTAGCGGAGCGCTATCCGCGATACGGCTTTAAGAAGCTGTTCCAATTGCTGCGCAGGCAGGGCAATAGGTGGAACCATAAACGCGTTCACCGGATTTACTGCCTGCTGAAACTGAATTTTCGTCGTAAGGGAAAGCAACAACGTCTGCCGGTGCTCAATCCGGCTCCGCTGACGACGCCGGAAGCACTTAATCAGAGCTGGTCGATAGATTTTATGCATGATGAGTTGGTATGTGGCTGACGCTTCCGGACATTCAATATGGTGGATGATTTTAAACGTTAAGCGCTGGCGATAGAAATTGACCTGAATATCCCGGCGCAACGCGTCGTGATAGTGCTGGACAGGATAATGGCAAACCGCGGCTATCCGCGGAAGATGCGTATGGATAACGTGCCAGAACGGGTATCACTCGCACTGGCGCAATGGGCCGAAGAACATAGTGTGTTGCTGGAATTTATCAAGCCGGGAAAGCCGGCGCAGAATGCGTTTATCGAGAGTTTTAACCGGACATACCGGACAGGGATACTAGATTTTTATCTGTTAAGAACGCTGAATGAAGCACGGGAAATCACAGAGCGCAGTTTGACGGAATACAACAGCGAGCGGCCTCATTAATCCCTGAATAACATGACGCCGGAAGAATACCGGCTGATGGCTAAGAAACTGGAAATCTCAAAAGTGTGTGTAAATAAATCTGGGATACTTAAAACCAATAGTAAATGTTTAGAAAACATGGCCGATAAATATATTTTAAGCAATAGAAATGTACAAAAATGGCTAAATATTTTTTATTATCTCATTTCTTTTTTATATTAACCCTCTTAAAAAAGATAATTTAAAACCAATCTCGAACTCAATAAGTAAATCTCAAGCAAAAAGCCAAATCCATATATAGTAGAGAGTCTTGTTAGTAAAATTAATTTATGAGCCCCTACAAATATTTAATTATTACCCTAAGGAAAATTAATTCATATGAAATACTCACCCACCTGTCTCAGTGTCGTAGATTTTTAAATTTAGTCTCTCCAGCCATAATAAATCGCAACATCAACTTTGAATACACTACACCATTCTCGACTAAACTTCGCCGCTTTTTCTGCTTACTCATCTGTGTTTCGATTGCAGGCTTTTTTTTTCCGAAGCGCTGGATCTGACAGCGTTAGCATTCGGTAATTATCAGATGATTGAATTGTACGAGCAAGCTAAGTCTTACAAGTTAAATTTTGAGAGGTTTGACATGGCTATAAACATTATGAAAGCATTCTTAACATCCACTCTTTATTTTACTTTTTCAATGCAATTCATAACTATTTGTGCATCCATGTGACGAGTTAAAATAATTAATAACTAGTTTAGTCTATTTCCATCAGCCCCATTCAGGGAATATCACGTTTCATTTTCTACACGTAACTTTTCAACTACTTAAATTATTTTCCTCTCTGCTACCTTACTTCATACCATTTCAATGAAGTAAGATTTATGTGATGAAGGCATTACTGACATCGCGGTATGTTAATCAACGGGGACAAATCACGCACTATTTTTAGCGCCATATGCCCGTCTTTTCTCGATCATTCTTATATAGAAATCATGAAACTCTTTATATTGCCTTTCTCTGATTTCTTTAGGAAGCATTTCACGAGATTTTGACCAGGCATCCAGTTCTGGCTTGCATTTTATGTATGCGTCGTCGACGATTTTTTTTGCTGGAATTTTTGTGCTTATGAAAGGAATCGTATTGTCATTGAGGCATTCCACTTCGGGTGTCATAAAACCGGGAGTGTATGAGAATGCGAACGCAGGATATAAGATGCCTAAAAATAATGTACGTTTCATCATACAGCTTCCTGTTGCTGTTTAGCCTGCTTGGTTATCCAGGGAATAATTCGCTTCTGCGGTATCTCATCAGCTCGCACACGGCGAAGCTGCGTGTTGTGCAAGGCAATGACGAAATGCGCCTCTGTGCCATCCCCGCCCATATGCTTTCAGCATCACATAGTGAAAATGCCGACCATCGAAACCGTAAACCAGAACATTACGATCGCGTAAATCAACCTTACCTCAACAACATCACAGCGTTAAAGCCCCCAAACGCAAAAACCCCCGCCGAAGCGAGGGTTTCAAATTTGTGGTGCCCGAACCCGGAATCGAACCAGGGACACGGGGATTTTCAATCCCCGTGCTCAGGTGTTAAATTTCGTAGCCATAAGTTAGTAATATGTTAAATCGCACCTGTTTCAAAACAGGTAAGATTAAATGCATTCAGATTCAGTACTTTATAAAGGCCCTTTAGGGGCTAAAGTTATCCCTGTAGTCTCAACTAAAGGTGGAGAAGGTAAATCGACTCAAACCGCTAATCTTGGTGGATTTCTGGCTGATGCCGGCCTGAAGGTTCTCATCATCGATGGCGATCATGCCCAGCCAACGGCCAGCAGTATATTTCCCCTGACTTATGAAGCTCCCTGCGGATTGTATGAACTGCTAATGCAGAATGCAGACCTGTCAGTGGCTGATAACATCATCTCCCGCACAACCATCGATAACCTTCATCTGATTGCATCGAACGATCCCCGTAATCTTCTCCCGACCCATATGCTAAATGTGCCTGATGGTCGTGTACGTCTGCGCAATGCGCTCTCAGCTCCTTTGTTTAAAAGCTATGACGTGATCCTGATTGACTCACAGGGTGCTAAATCAGTGATGCTGGAGCTGATAATACTGGCTTCGACGGGCGAAATGATCGGCATGGTCAAGCCTGTGCTGCCGGATGTAAGGGAGTTTTTACGCGGCACGGTCGCGCTGATGGAGGACCTGCGTTCCTACTCCGCATTCGGGATCAGACTGCCGTCTGTGCGCATGCTCGTTAACTGCATGAAATATACCAGCCTTGCAAAAACAACATTTGAGCAGGCCGAAGCCATCATTAACAGCAGAGAGTACAGCGTTCATGCTGATGAAATAGCCATATCCATGCTGCAGACGCGCATTTACGATCTCACCGTCTATGAGCAGGGCCATGCCAGCGGACTCCCCGTTCACCGTCTTGAAAGCAAAACGTCCCGCGTTAGCGATTCGGCATTTGATTCTATGCACAAGCTTGCGAGCGAACTGTTTCCCGAGTTTAAAGAGCGCTTTGACGCCTTTGCTATCAGCGGAGAGTGTCATGTCTGATAACCGCAGAAATATACCGGGCCTCTTTGCACTGGACGCGGAACAGTGCGTCATTGGCGGCCTGATGCTGGACAATGACTGCTGGGATGAGGTTGTGATGCGTGTCGGGCCTGATGATTTCTACCACAAGGCTCACAGGGAAATATTCATTGCTATGTCGCATCTTGTGGCGGCAGGCAGGCCGATTGACTTGCTGACGCTGACCGAGAGCATTGAAAGCCGTGGCAAGGACTCGCTTCAGCAAATGGGCGGCTTTGCTTACCTGGCTGAGCTTGCCAAAAACACCCCGAGCGTGGCCAACATCGCACACTACTGCGACATTGTGGCTCGGTACAGTCGCGGGCGCCAGCTGGCAGCCATCGGTAGTGAGATACATGCGTCAGCCTCCGCGCCGGGCGCTGACATCGCCGCCGCGATGGAAACGGCCGAGCGTAAAATCATTCAACTAGCAGAGCGGGCCGAACCACAGCAGGGCGTGACCATCGTTGACGGACTGGAAAAGCTGGCAGCCGAACTTGAACGACGCTGTCAGACTCCTGACGGCATCACGGGCACTTCAACGGGGTTTGACGACCTAGATGCCTTCACGAGCGGTCTTCAGCCGGGAGACCTTGTTCTCGTCGCGGCACGCCCCTCCATGGGAAAAACTGCACTCCTCATTAATATGATCATGAATTCTCTGATGAAAAACGTGGTCTCAAACGGCCAGTTTTACAGCCTGGAGCAGCCTAAAGAGCAAATTTTGATGCGCATGGTCTCGTCGCTTGGCGATGTTGACCTGACCCGTATGAAAAGCGGAATGATGGACGAAGAGGACTGGGCCCGCGTATCGAATGTCTTTAAGTTTCTCACAGAGGATATTAAAGAGCGTTTACTCATTGATGACACCGGTAACCTGACGCCTTCCATGCTTCGCATTCGTGCGCGACGTAATGCCCGCCGCTACGGTACCCCTAACATCATTGGTGTCGACTACCTTCAGCTCATGCGCTGTCCTGACCAGGAAAACCGCACCCAGGAAATCGCAGAGATATCCCGTTCGCTGAAGGCGCTGGCCAAAGAGATGGGCTGTCCGGTAGTGGCACTTTCACAGCTCAATCGTGCATTGGAAAGCCGGGCCGATAAGAGGCCCAACAATGGGGACCTGCGTGACTCGGGTGCCCTCGAGCAGGATGCTGACGTCATCATCTTTGTTTATCGCGATGAGATTTACAACGCAACCTCCCCGGACAAAGGCCTAGCTGAGCTCATCATCGGCAAGCAGCGTCAGGGACCAACCGGTACCTTGCGGCTGCGCTTTGAGGGGCGCTACACCCGTTTTGAGAATCTCCAGACCGATGCCAGGAGGTCAGCATGAGTAACGTACGCAACCTGAACCTGGGCACTGCAATGCTGCAGCGGGGCAAATCGCCTTTACAGCAGAGTGACAGAGCAGTCTCGCCTCACGTACCGGTCAGCGAGATGGCCATGGTGCTGACACTTGACCAGCTCCGGCCCAATCCGGACAACCCCCGTAATGCAAGAAATCCCCGTTACGAAGATATCAAGGCTTCTATACGCGCGCGTGGTCTGGACTCTGTACCTAAAGTCACCTTAGATCCGGACGGTGATGGCGTTTATATATTCAGCGATGGTGGGAATACCCGCTATCAAATACTGTGTGAGCTCTGGCAGGAGACGGGTGATGATCGTTTTTATCGTGTTCACACCATATTCAAACCATGGCCGGGTCGCCTGAAATGCCTCATTGGTCATCTGGCTGAAAATGAGGTCAGGGGTGATCTCATCTTCATCGATAAAGCTTTTTGTGTTCATAAGGCCCGGGTTATCTATGAAGAGCAGTTAGGACGTAGTGTTACCTTAAGAGAACTTTCTGAACTGTTGGGTAAAGAAGGTTATTCAATTGATAATTCCAGTGTCAGTAGAATGGAAGACACGCTGAATTATATTTACCCATATATGCCACGCATGCTGGAAAGCGGCATGAGCCGTGGGCAGGTTATGCCGTTGCTCAGCCTGCGTTCATCCGCACTGAAAGTCTGGAAAGCTTTCAGTGGCGACGTCAACCCCAGCGTCACTCTTGATGACGTTTTTGGAGAAACCTGCCGCTTATTTGATGAGCCGGACAGTTATTCCATGGAAGTTTTCAGGGATGAATTTATAGGGAAACTGGTGAAGGCTCTGCCACACCCCAGTCTGAACTATGACCGCTGGCTGATAGAGCTCGACCCTAAGGAACAGAAGCGCCGCGAGCAGTTTGGCGAGCCACCGGCCATGCCGCCGCTGACGCTCACTCGCCTGTCAGAAGGTTCCGGCGGGAAGACTCCATCTGTCACCGTACTGCCCGATGATCCATCCGCCGTTACGCCCGTCACCGGACTGCGCTCTGGCACTCTTGTCGGTTCAACCCGCCCCGAATCGGCTCCTGAACCAGTAGGCAAAATGGTATTGCCTGAGAGTCACGGTATCAGCAACCGCAGCCTTCCGCGCAGAGAAATCCAGAATGACCTGTTTGGTGGCGGTCCCTTTATTACAGGTGATGGCGTCAGCACAAGCAGTGAGCATGGCGCTGATCTGGTTTCTTCGGGCAGCCACTCCCTTGTTTCTGCATTCAGTGAGCTTGACGACAGGGTGTCAGTATCAGCCGGGTCCGTGAGCTTTGCCGAAATCGGCCTTGAGCCGGTCAGCGACATCTGGTTAATCCCGGCTATGCAGGATGATGTTGAGCATCTTCAGGACATGGCCTATCGGCTTGCCTATGAAATTGCCGAGGGTATGGGCTGTGTAAGCGATATCAGTGAGGACAAAAGCCCTGAGTCTGCCGGTTTTTCCGTATCCGGCGGCAGAAGAGAATTCAGCCTGTTCCTGTCTGGCCTGTCTGGCCGCCTTCCTAATCAACAGTGCAACATGTTCATGTTCTGTCTGAATTTCTTTGGCTCACAGGAACCTACTGAAACACCTGTATTTGACGACGTCATGGTGGTCAAAATGATGCGCCTTATCCGCATCATTCGTCGCCTCCGTGAACTGCAGCGCCTTGCCGCTAAAGGGGGAGAAAATGTCTGATGACCTGAATGACGAAATGGCACAGGCCAGTACGGCTTTATTCATTCAGCGTGGAATTGACGCCGTCCGGTCCCAGCTCCGTTCTGACAGGCCGTCAAACGAGTTCTGTGACTGCTGCGGTGCTGCCATTCCTCTGGCCCGTCAGCGTGCAATGCCGGGGGCGAAACTCTGCGCCGAATGTCAGTACGTCGAGGAGAAAAAGAGCCGCCAAATGGCGGGCGGTAACAGGAGGGCTCATCATGGCCGATAAGTCAAAACTCACCCGGCGCATTCGCCGCCTGATGGCGCTTGGGACGCAGAACAGCAACGATAATGAAGCCGCACGGGCGATTGCGCTGGCCCAGCGGCTTATGCGCCGTCACGGCATGACTGACGATCAGATTACGCTGAGTGAGATAGGTGAATCGGTCTTCAAACAGCTGACCAGTAACGCTGAGAAAGTACCCGCCTGGATGCACTCGCTGGCCATAGTGGTATGCATGGCTACAGGCTGCCGGTGCTGGTTCGGCTGGTACGGTTACGTAAGCACGGGTGGGTTGCGCCTTGTGCGGCGGTCGCTTCACTTTTACGGCTTCGGCGAACGTCCCGAGCTGGCCCTCTATATCTATACCGTGCTGCAGCGCAAAGTGCGGGCGGCAACAGATGCGCACATGTCGACTTACCGCAGGCAGCGTATTAAGAAAAGCACGCTTCGCTGTCGCGCCGACCAGTTCCGTGAAGGCTGGGTCTCCGGCGTGTGGCAGGTTCTGCAGTCTTTCAGTACGCCTAATGGTGAGAATCAGGTGCTACAGCGCTGGCTTGCGCAGCGGCATTCGGGGCAGACGTTATCGGATGTTGTAACGCGTCAGGCGAAAAACTGTCGCGGTGATTTGCTGGCAAGGAACGCCGGATGGTTCGCAGGCCGTCAGGCCGAACTCAGTCACGGCCTGGCAGGGGCGCAGGCTAATAAGCAGCTTACGGCGGGAGACACACGCAATGATTAACACACTCTTATTGGGCGCCTGCCTGTCGGGCTGGCTTTTTGATGCAATACAGTTAACCATCCAGGTCTGCCCGGGAGGTGGTCTGTGAACCAGCAAAACCTTTCCGGCGCAACAGCCAGTATTCTTAGCTCACTGCTTATGGACATCAAATGCGGGAATATCCGCCGCTGCGAATCGCTGGGCCTGTCAGTTGAGGAAATTCGCGTGCTCAGCGGCCTCAGCCTCGACGAACTGCACTATATAGGTCAGTCGAAGGTGTCCGTCCTGGACGTCAAATTAAACCACGAGAACTTCTGGCTGATACTCAACCAGGCCCGCAACGAGCAGGCGCGTATGCTGATGATCGACCGCGCCCTTGAACTGGGTGGCTCTATGGAGCTGATGGACAAATACTTTGGCATGTCACCTTCTGACGTGAGCAGCCGTCGCCGTCTGATGGGCATTGAGAGCCGACAGGGCCGGACGCAGTCTCTGACCGAGGAGCAGGATGCGCTTCTCTGGAACGAGTGGAAAAACACCGGTCTTGAGTCGCCGGAATCACACAAGGCGCTTGAGGCGATGATGCTGGCGGCTGAGCTTCACAGCCTGTCGCTGACCGCCGTGTGGACGAAGGTCTGCCAGTGGTGCCGGGAGGCATCAAAACGGGCTTCCCCAGTACAAGCGCTGCGTAAGGAGGCCTGATGAGTTTAAGTGATTTCACCCGGCGCCAGCAGGTTTCGCCGGCAGTGCGCCGCCGGGCTCAGCAGCTGTTCCTTGCGCTCTGCAGCGGTAAAAAGGTGTTCCGGCGGCTCGCCCTAAACGGCTACCTCAAAATTGATGTCGGCCCCTACTGGCGAATGCTCAGCAAGGACGGAGGCCGGCAGTGGTGGCTGATGGACCATGAGACATATAACCGTGAAATACGCCGGTAACGGACGACCAGCGATGACCAGACAGTGCCGGGTTTATCCCGGCACTGTGCTGTCTCAGGTAAAAAAGGGGAACAAAAAATGAACATACCCGCCGACTGCATCGTGGCGCGCGCGCTGTCACGCATGGAAAAAAGCCTTGAGAGCAGGGCAGTGAGCGGCGATGCCGGCCAGGAACGGAGCGGCCTGCTGTTTATGGGCAACGTCCACGACGCGTTTCCCCGCCGTATATTTCTCGACACGCGCCTGTCACCGCTCGATAAAACTGCTTGGGTGATGATACGCCTATATGCCCAGCAGAATGAGGGAGCAGTGTTTCCTACCTATGACGAACTGCAGGCACAGCTGGCCTCGGCACATTCGGACAAAGCTTCGCGTGAAACCGTGAGCCGCACGCTGCTGATGCTGCGGCTCACGGGCTGGATAAGCTTGTGCAAAAAGGTGCGCGATGATTGCGGCCGGGTACGTGGCAACATCTATGCCCAGCACGATGAGCCGCTGGGCTACCGTGATGCAGAGACCTTCGACCCGGGCTGGCTGACGCTGGTTGAGCAGAGCTGCCAGAGTAAGAACAAGTCCGTGCGCATGACGGCGCTGGCCGTTGTTAACGACATACTCCAGGACAGCGGTATGCGCCACCGCCACAGCCGTCTTGCGCTGATTGAAAGCCGCCTGAATGCTCCGTCAACGCCGGGCGCCATGGTGCGGAAAAGCGGTGCGGCACGACAGGGTTCGAAAAACGAACTCAGTCAAAAAGCTGTTGAAAAATCCCCTGAAACACTGAGTTCGGAATCCGAACTCAGTAATGCGCAGGGTCTAAAATCACTGAGTACGGAATCCGAACTCAGTCTGAAATCAGGCACTTATAACAGAGTTCGAAATTCGAACCGTAACGTACGTTCTTTCACACAGAGTGTGATTAAAGAAACGTACGTTGCTTACCAGCCGGTTTTGCCAGAGGGCTTTATGGCGATGCTGAGCGGTGAAGACCGTCAGATGCTCAGCGAGCAGTTCGGTGCCCTGCCGGTGGCGGTGGCAACCGGGCTGAGTGGACTGCTGCAGGAGCAGCTGCGCAGTGGCCGCCTGGCAAACCCGGCGGGCTGGATGTTTGCCATGCTGAAACGTGCCAGACAGGGTGAATTCCGGCCGTCTGAATACCCTGCGACGCCTTCTGCGCTGCGGACTGCAAAGCCTGTCAGCAGCCCCGCAGACAGGCCTGCATCGTTCTCTGATTCAAAAAACTGTGCTCCCGTACTTCCAGAAAATCGTGCGTCCGCTGAGCAGGTCCGAGCGGCCATTGCTACCATCAGGCAGCAGTTCGTATAATCAACTGGTTGAAAAGTAAACTTGCTGCGGGGCGCAGCAAGCTCAAAAAACAAGCAGCAGATTAAAGCTCAGTCTCAGCTTCCCATTAGAGACTGCATACCAGAGCACTTTTTTCGGACTAGTGCGTGTTAGCCACGAATGTGACCGCAAATGCCTCCAATTAGGGGGCAGCATACCCTGAAGCAGAAACCCTTCTTTTTAAATATTTAACATTGTATTTACGGGAAGTGGTAGCGCTGGCAGCAGTCGCAGCATTGCCTTCTGATGTACTGGTGTTAAAACTGGCTGCTGAAGCCAATGAATTCTCTGCAGAGGTACAGGAATTGCCCCAACTATGTGCTGAAGCGATAACAGGGGCGCGCTTATGAGCTGCGCGTGCATAAAATTTAACCTGCTGTTAATGGCTAAGCAAATTTTCGCTTGAAGGTAGGCATTAAAAAAGCGATAGCATCAATCGCTTTTGCAATCTTATCGCCATCATTTTCGGTTGTATTTCCTCCATTGGGCCCTCTTTTATTCGTCGTTACCTGCAACCAGTGAGCCAATAACTTTAAGTCGAATCCCACTTTTAGGAAAATTACCTATATCAAAAAAATTAATGTTAATTGTCGCGTAAAAAATAACTTATCATTACATAATTAAACATTTTAGTTACATATTATTGTCAAATAGACATAGAAAAATTAATTTAATTTATGTATAAAAATCACGCTTAACCAAAACTACGCTATTTATCATAGCGTTGTGCGGTAGCTATGGTTGTGCTCATGAAGTAAAAATCAAATATTCCACATAACTGAAAAACGTGGTCATATTAGGTTTTTGTGATGTTAATGTTAATAAATTACGGAGAAACATTATGAATTTTAATGATAAATTAGAGCTGAACGAAACTCACGAAGCTGTTGAACTAACTCAAGAAGAGATGATGGCCATCGCAGGCGGTATGAAAGCCTGATAGTACCCACACAGGGGAGGTGTCTCCCCTGTATCTCAAAGGGTGTTCTTGTAAGATATGTCCGTAGAACTTACTTCTCGTCTCAATAAAAAATTCATCAGTAAACATTTTATCCTGATAACCGGAATGAGTGTTGCTGCCGGTCTGAGTCTTCTAGCCATATTGTTGACGCAATTCAAAGTTATAAGCAGAAAAGAAGTTGATTTGAACGCTACGCTGAAAGCCAGCGAGGTTGCCAACGATAAAATTATAAGCACCTATCAACTTACCTCCCAGCTACCGCGAAAAATGACAGAATTAGAGTGCCGGCACACCGTGCAGTCTAAGTTAAGGGTTGAAAATCCCTATAACAAAAACAATGGTCAGTATACTTATCATTATCAGCCGCAATATAACCAGAATAATTCATGGTGTTACGTAACGATAGAATTTTCCACAGACTCGGCCCTACTGACACCACGTAGCAGCATCTCTGTGAGTTATATTGACAACGCAACCACGGAGAGCCTAATTCACTCTCTACTTGAAAAATAGTTAAATTATGATGAGAAAAAAAATTAATGTTATTTTACAAAGTGAGCAAGCTGATTGCGGACATGCATGCCTGTGCATGATATCCGGGTACTGGGGCAAAGAACTGACACTTGAAGAGTTAAAGTTCGCTTATTCAACGAGTGTACGCGGAACAAACCTACTGACTCTCAAAAACATCGCTACAGAAATAGGATTTAACAGCACTGCTATCAAATGTTCTACAGAAAAATTAATCATACAGAAACAGCCAACCATAATACATTGGAATAAAAATCACTATGTTGTTTTTGAGGCATATCGTAAGGGAAACTTTTACATTATAGATCCAGTTAGCGGCAGAAGAAAAATACCACAGCAGGATTTTGAAAAACAGTTTAATGGTATCTGCCTTATCATGACGCCTAGTAAAGATCTTGTCATGAAAAAAATTGAGGATGAAAATCATGTAAAAAAAATAATTCTGCCAATCTTCATATCTAGCATACCATACATACTGGTTATTTCACTACTTCTTGAGATAATTAATATCGCAATTCCTTACTCCTATGGTTGGCTCATCGATAAAGTTATTAAAGAAACGTCTTCTAGTGTCATTACTGGATATGTTCTGCTATCTACACTCTTAATAACATTAACTATTATAGCCTCGATTATAAAAAACAAGATACTACTAGTTAAGGGAAGTGAATTTTATTTAACTATGCAGGAAGAACTACAGAATAAAATATTTAACCTCCCCTTGAGCTTCTATGAAAAAAAGAATGCCGGAGAAATAGCTGCACGATTAAATAGCATCAATTACATTAGAAGGACATTTAGTACTGAATCATCCAACATTGTCACTAACGCCCTACTTGCAATTATATCGCTTGCAACGCTTTTTTTAATAAATTACCTCCTCCCACTAATAACGGTGGCAATTCTTGCGATATTTATAATAGTTAGAATGATATTCTATAAACATCAAATGTATGCAAGAAATAGTGAATATGCCAAGGCTCCTATACTGTATTCCATTGTGCAAGAGTCAATTACTGCAATGGCCAGCATAAAGATGGCACAGAGTGAAAAAAATCGATACCGGCGCTGGCTTGATAAATCATTTGATGCTGAGTGTGATAAGCACACTTACGATAAATATGCCTTATTATTAAATGACTTAAAGGTAAGCCTAAATAATGCCGATCAGTTCATTACCGTTTTCGTCATATTTGCATTCCTGTGGGGTAACGGATTGACTATAGGTAGTGTATTCACTTATCTGTTTATCAGAAGTTTCTTCTTCACGCGCACTGTAGATTTTATTTTAAAGGCTACTGAGATTAAACTAATGTCGGTCTATAGCGACAGGATAAATGAAATACTCCGCATGAGTGATGAGAGAAAAGGGAATATTGAAATTAAAAGCAATGAGGCAGGATTTCATCTTTCTATTAATAACTTAAGTTTTCAATACAGCCAGCATGAAAAAGCGATTTTTAATAATCTTCACATGGAAATAAAGGCCGGTGAATCCGTTGCTATCACCGGTGACTCTGGCTCAGGAAAAACTACGCTGGCAAAACTGTTAGCCGGATTTTATGATGGTTATCAAGGAGGTATATACATTGAAAATATGGAGTTAAAGGAAATCGATATAAAAACCTACAGAAAATATGTAGCGACCGTATTTCAGAATGACCGGCTGCTCTCAGGCTCTTTGATTGAAAATATTTCAAGCTTTGAAAAGCATCCTGACACTGAGCGGGTAATTGAATGTTGCGCTTTGGCAAATATTAATAAAAAAATAGAGAAGCTACCGATGAAATATGAAACCTGGTACCACTCAGGGTCGGACGCTTTTTCTGGGGGAGAGCTACAACGATTACTTATTGCTCGCGCCTTATATAAAAAACCAAATTTACTAATTATGGATGAGTCAACGAGTCATCTTGATATAAAAAATGAAAGCGTTATTAGTGAAAACATAAAAAGATTAAAGATGACCAGGGTAATCATTGCTCATCGTAGTGAAACTATTCTTTCTGCTGACAGAGTAATTCGCCTAGGCGGATAACGTATTTAATCGAGGTGAACAATGAATCTACCAGACTATTTATTAATGAACATCTATCGCCACAGGGAAAAAGTATTCCTGATAGAAAATAACAGAGTTATCACCTACCAGCAACTCCTGGAATCTGTACTCATCGACGCTAAGACGATTCGAGACAACAATGATACAGAAAAAAAAGCTTTGCTAAAGGAGAGCACTGCATTCTGTACGCTGGTGAGGCTGCTGGCATTGCTAAATAACAATGTCAGCCTTGCCTTGGTTCACCGAGGCTGGAAAGATACGACAACAGACGAAAACTACTGGCAGCCGATAGAGAACTACAAGCACCAGGCATCCAGCTTGGAACTTCAGAAGATGCTGACAGAAGAGATAATGAACCGTAAAGAAAGCAATTCAACTATCTCATTTCACTCATCTGGAACAACATCCGATAAGCCAACCGAAATGACTGTATCTCAAGATAATATTTTTTTCTCGCTGACTAGCATCTCTGCAACACTTAAATATGATAACGAATCAAGAATTGGAGTTACTACGCCGCTGTCGTTTGATTATAGCCTTTATCAGTTTCTAATGGCTATCGCTTGTGGAAGTTCTATTATTTATAGCGATTTCAGACTCAAAGCTCACCGCTCCTTTGATATCTTTGCTCACTATAGCTGTAACTATTTGGCGCTCATTCCTGGTTTATTAAAGCAGTATCTCAGTCTGCACAAGTTGAATGCGTTGGCACAAAGGCCGTGTTATATCACACTAACCGGTGAATTTTTTGAACAACAGACGCTACAGCAGTGTCATCAGCTCCTCCCGGAAACCCACATTATTACGATGTATGGCATTACGGAGTGTAAGCGGGTGAGCATTACACCACCGGAAATCTGCGTGATAGAAAGCAACTGCGTGGGACTCGCGATACCGGGCACCTGCGTACTGATCAAAGATAAAGATGAGCGTATCCTCAAAAGTGGCATAGGAAAATGCGTTGCGCGGGGAGCACATGTGATAAATGGTTATGCATCTGAGGGCCCCTGTCAGTTTACGCATCACGAGGGGGTACGCCAGCTTAATACCAGCGACATCATTCATGTCGATAATTATGGCTTCATATCCTTTCTGAGACGGTCGAATGAAATTATTAAAATTAATGGAAAGAGAATCGATAGCAAAACGGTTAAGTGTTTCATTCAACAGATTTACCCCGACATAAATGATATATCCTATAAAGATAACAAAATAGTTATCACTTCCAGAAATGATCTGCCTCTGGAAACCATTACAGAATTTATAAAAAAATACTTTTTTGAAAATCACGCAATTGTTTTAAGGGAAATCGTTCTCAGAAAAAAAGAAAATATAAACCTGAAGGGGATGTAATTGTGCTACCAGTAGATTGTAGAATGCAATCCATTATAAGCGTGCTTGAAAATTCAGTATATCGGGAAATAGTAGGTTGTTGTGCTTACAATAATATTTACCTGAAATATCTGGATTGTAAAAAAAATTTCTCTATTGAATATGGCCATCCAATAGTAAACCTCGAGCGCTATGGGTTCATCATTACAGAAAAGCATTATCTGCACGAAGAAAAACAATCATTTATTAACGATCTCCACCTATCACAGGGTGCGGTTATTCAGCATTCGTATAGCAGCCTTCTACTAAGAATGAGGTTGATAAAAACGGGTTTGCCTATTGACATTCCACACATGATTTATACGCAAGAAGTTAATACTAAAAATGAACAGCTAATCATGAAAACCAGTGATGCAAAATTTAAGCTTATGTCATGGAACCATTTTTTTTCTCGCGAAAACGAGAGAATTGCTGTGTACTTCGTAATGCAAAAACCTGAAAAGCACCTAGACACCGATGAAATATTTTCACACTTTAAGAAAAGTTGTGCTTTGTATCACAACTATAATACGCCTGACGTTCATCATAAAATAAAAAGAGACATTACAGAAGATCTAATTATCAATAAGTTATCTTCAGCAGTACCTCTATGGAATCGTAATATCTGGAAAATGCATATTACGCGTGGGTGGTTTTCTTCTTTTGCCGATGAAGTTCTCAAAAATAATAAACTGCAAACGAAAATGTTAGCCCTGAGCCAGAGTTATCATGATCTCTCTGTATCAATAAACCAGACGGCTATTAAAGAGAGAAATTTCAATCTTTCGTCTCACATTTCTCAGTTGATGGAAAACCTTTATGAAGAATCAAGAATTGTTAGTAAATTTACAACATGAAATTAGCTTGGTAGAGTTTATTATACAATCTAAAACCGTTGACGAATTATCCTTTAGGCTATATGAGAGTCATTTCAATGAACTGTATTTGAAAAATAAACTCGGGCACAAAGAAATCCGGTCAATAATTGAGCAACTGACAGCCGTCTCGCTTTCTCTTGCTGTGACCTTCAGCCAGCATATGCAAGCTGTAAATGTGCTCAAAATGTCCTCCATTAGCAGTCTGAAACACACGGGATTGATTGCATCTGCAACTACCTCAGTAAAAGGGGCGAGCCTGAATAGTAGAGTATGCCTTGAAGTTAATGCTGAACATCTTAGCAGAAGTTGCCCATGTATAAGTTATTTCGCTGAAGCCACTCATCTCATTTTCACTGGACTGGTTGGCAATAAAAATTCAATTGTTTTATGTGATAAGAAGGATCTGCATATCGAAAAAGAGGAGACAATTGAGACGTGGGGTATGACAGGTAATAGAATTGAGAGGGTAGATTTTAGCGTTCATAAGAAATATTGCTACATTATAGACGATCACAATCTGAATCTGTCAAATAATGTGCTGGCCTTTTACGCTCATTTATACTGGGGAATATCTTGGGCAGCTATGTTCAATCGTGCATTACACTATGTAAGGAATGTTGTAAAAGAATATAAATTTTACCATTATGAAAAAATGCAACAGGTAATAAATATTGATCTCATCAATTCATGCCTGATCGAACGTCTTGAGCACCATACCCCTACGTTAGATAAAGAAAAAATCACTGATGTACTTGAACAGCATATACAAAGCAACTCAGCAAAAATAATCATTGCAGAGAATGTATGTAGCGGCATGAAGATTATGCTCGATATACTGGGATTTAAAGAAGGTTATCAGAAAAAAAATGAAAATATTTGGTTTCAACAGGCTTATACCGATTTATTATCTTCCCCACTCATGTTTAATAATGCTGATTTAAATAAGATCAACATCGAGACATTACAAATCCTGAAAAAACTTAAGCGAGATAAAAATGATTAATATCATAAAAAATTTTTTAACACGCAATACTGGCAATCAGTATAATAATGATTTACTAAAGATGAACGTTTATGACGTGGGCCTTGATTCACTGTTACTGGTTGGGCTGATCGTAGAACTTGAAGCTAACAGCGGAAAGATATTACCGGAGGATAAATTAGAAAAGATGATTTCTGAGGATTTCACTTTTGAGGAGATCATTAATGCCTTCGGGGAATAGCATAGCAGAGCCGTATATTGAGTATAAAACTGAAAAGTTAAATGAAAATGTTAATTATCTTAGAGAGGTTTTACCTTATAGTAGTCAAATCCTCTATTCGTTGAAAGCAAATAACAACCCAGAATTAATAAAGTTTCTCAGTCATATGGTGGATGGCTTTGATATAGCATCGCAAGAAGAGCTGGCGTTAATACACTGTTATGTAGGTAAAAAAAGAACTCTATGCCTAACTGGTAACGATAAAATTACCATACCGCAATCAGCGCTGCGTGATGCCGCAACAAAGCATAACCTGATTTATTCAATCGAATCACCTAATGATTTTCTTTATTTTTGCCAGCTCATAGAGCGGAATATTGATGTTCAAGGCCTGTTTCGACTTTCATACTTTCCTTCTGTCCGCTACGGAATTTTCAACGGGCTGCCGGATAGCCCTTTTGGCATGACAGCAGAAACGATTAACACGTTACTATCCAAGGCTCAGCCCGGAGAAAAACAAAGGGTAGCCGGGTTTCATCTCTATATTGGTTCACAAATTTCTGATATGAACCAGCTAAGTGAAACCCTGCGCTGTGCAGTTGAAGAAATTAAAAGAGTTGACCCTGATTTTGTAGCGCAGATCCACACGCTAAACGTTGGCGGTGGATTTCCTGCTCCTTATGGCCAGAAGTTGCAAACGCAGGCGTTTACTTCCGGTTACAAACTCTCAGAAGAGCTGGAAAAAGTCATCGCTGAGAGCCAGCTTCCGCCGGTTTCACTAATTTTTGAAAGTGGCAGAGCGGTGACAGGCAGCGCAGGTAGGCTCAGCTGCAGGGTGCTCGACTACAATATCAACTCAGCCAGCCCCTATGTTGTGATTAATAGTGGCATCGCACAAATAGCCGGTCTTTATTTATTACGCAGATTAAAAGAGCCCGATCTCGAATTTTATAATGAAGCTTCAGATGCGATTCAAACGCCGACCATCCGCTGCCGGGTATATGGCCCTAGTTGTACTGCTCTCGATATGCTGGGCTATGCAACGCTCTCCATAGACACTATCTGCGTGGGCACCATATTACATTGTGACAATCTTGGTGCTTACTGTAGCAACGCGTCACTTAATGGATTTCATGGCAAGGCCAAAATTAACGAAATTTTAAATTGAAAGTAGCCAGGAGGATAATATGTCAGGCCAGAGTAAATTAACCCTTTTCAGAGAATTATATAATGCTTACTTCAATAATGAATCATTTGAAAATAGCAGGGACATTGATTTTTCCTTCCTGAATCAACATAAGTTATTGCCTCTATTAAACCATGTTATACATCAGCAGAACCTGTACAAAGAGGTTGGCTATAAAGACTGTGAACTCATTGCCAGTTATTGTTCATATCTCGAAAAGAAACAGTCACTTGCTGACATCGAACTGGATGCGTTGGCGAAAATGATGAAACAGGAAAAGATTCTTTATTCATTGCGAAAGGGAAAGTCGCTGGCAGCGCTCTATCACCATCCTAGTCATCGTACTTCAAACGACGTTGATCTGTTAGTTGATGTATCAAGTGCAGATGATCTTAAATCACTGTTGGCCGCGTCTGGCTTTACCTGCGGGTTTTATCACCATCAAACACGCGCTGTGCACGCACATAAACCTGAAACTCTGCTCAAATACCGTATGAGTCCGGACCATCTTCCACACTATGTTAAAGTAATAGATGGAATCCCGATCGTTTTCGATATTGCCTTTACGCTCAGTTGGGCGACGAAAAAAGACCCGCTATCAACAGAAGAAATCTTGAGCAAAACAGTTGAGGTAAACGGCATATCGTGCCTTGATCCCTATTATAACTACTTACATACCCTGTTTCATTTGTACCGCGAATGTGTTTTCCTCACATCATTAAAAAAAAGACCACCTTATCTGACCTCTGTGATAGATGTCATGTTACTTAATCGCCTAAATATCAGCGTTGATAACGAGGCGCATACTCTCTGCGAGATGTTAACACAACTCTGCTCAGCGTTGTGTGAAAGCGAATTGCATCTGGACAGCATAGCCAGCCAGCATGCTTTTATTGAGCATAAAGGTAAGCTCTGTAAGACAACTTGTAGCTTTGTCAATCTGATGTTCACTTCACATAAAAATTATCAAGAAGCATTTAACTTACTCACTTTAGAACTTTAAAACTTTAAAACTTTAAAACTTTAAAACAGTTAAATCACAACATACTTCGAACAAAGAAATTATTCATTTCATAAGGAATAGTCTCAGATGGATTTATACTACATCGTCGTAATTTCTTTTTTTATTATCAGAGCCGTTGCATTGACAATAACATGGATTAATCTAAAGAGATGCCGCTCGCCTTCTGTTTTGAAGCAAGACCCTTCTCAAAAAATTTGGTTTATTTTACCAGCTTTAAATGAGGTGAAAATTGCTGAGGAAACTGTCTCGTATTACTACGAACTAATAAAGCCATATTCGCAGCAATGTGAACTGGTAATTATCACCTCCCCGGAAACAGGAGAAAATAACACATATAAATGCATTCAACGTTTGCAAGCGGTCTACCCAGTTACATTAAAATACGATAGATTTAGTCAATCCAAGCAGGAGAAGCTTAATCGTATTTACCGTGAAATTAAAGCTAACAGCCCCCAACCATTCTGGATATTTGTTTTTGATTTTGATGCCAGACCCTCTCCGACGTTGATTGAACGGGCCATAAAAGAAACCCGCACCGGAAAGGGCACAGAGATGATCCAAGCGATCCCAGTCACCACTGCCGTGCCGGGAAGTGGATGGTTTTCATCTCTGAGCGCATTAGACCATCTATACCGCGTGTTATTTGTTGAGAGTTTTCTTAACCATTTTAAGTGGAAGTATTACCTGCGTTTAGGCATGGGGGCTTGCTTACTTATCAGGAGCACCGCGCTGGATAGGACAGGCGGATTTCCCGAATATTCTGATGACATCGAGCTAGGCTACAGACTCGACCTGCTAGCAGTTCGTAGAAAAACAATAATGGAATATCCCACAATGACACCAGTTAAAGACTTTGATGCATACTTAAAGCAGTATTCCAAAATTATGCTGGGAGTTTTATCTCTCAAACGCGTTTTTAATGATATACCAAGGTCTAAAACCTTTGCCACAACAGCCAAATTGATAACATATTCGACCAATTTTTTTTCACTCTATATTTTCCTCCTCATGATTGTTTTTTCAACTATGAAAATGAATGTTTTTTATGTTTTACTTTACTGGTTAGCTGAATTCTGCATTCAAATTTTCGTTATCACCTACTTCAGGAAGATCATAACATTCCCCACGCCGGGCATGACGTTACTTCATCTTATCATTTCTCCCGTTAGCCGGCCTGTCTTGCAAGCTATTACATTATGCTATTTTTTAATTGTGAACGACAGATACGTTAATAATTACTCTACCGAGCGTTGAAAATGAACTTTATATTCACATTTTGTGGTAATGGCGTACGGTTTACTGATAAAGGTTTCACAACGCCCAAGTTCCTTCTGAAGTTAAACGATAACAGAACAATTCTTGAACACATAATGGCAGCGATTACTTTTCCAGAAGATTCAAATATTTATTTTCTTGTTAATAACAAAAATCGTAAGTTTGAGCAGGAGACACTATCAGTTATTGAAAAGTTTACATTACCCTGGGGGTTTACTCTCGATTATAACAGCGATACAACAGGACAGGCTGAATCTGCATTGATAGCTATAAACAAAATCGACAACAACCGCCCGATCATTATTATGAATAATGACACAATAATAAAGCAGCGCGATTTTAATTATATTGGTAAAAGATTGCATTCAGGCCGTGTATGTTATATTGATCTTTTTGAACCTGAAATTAAAAGCAGCAATTTAAGTTACGCAAAAAAGCATGGTGACTTAGTAACGGAAATTAAAGAAAAAGAAGTTATATCTAATTATGCCTCAAGTGGTCTATATGGATTTTCATCTGGTTCTTTCTATAAAGAACTTTATTATACTTCTTCATTTTACAACAATGAAAAGTATATCAGCCAAGTAATAGAAGAAGCGATAATCAAAGATAACGATGTTTTCGCACACACAATATACAACGAAAACCAGACAATCATTCTCGGTACACCAGAGCAATACCACTCTCATATCAACAGGTGAGAATATGAATGGATCTTCCGGCGCTGCGTATAGTTTAGTTGGCAGACACTTTATCAAAACATGGCCTTACCATCTTCGTCAGAAAGCTTTGGATGAAATATACTGGTATAAAACGCACAGTTGCAAGTTTAGATTTTTCCCAGAATATTATTCGTCCTCACAGGAACATAATAGCCTAAGCCTCTCTATTGAAAGGCTTGTTGATTACACAAGCCTGCTTGATCGCTTTTCTACCTATACTGATTCTTGCAGCGATATTAATACACTTTATTGCAATGGTATAGATAAGATATTCGACGAAATGCACAGTTTTAAAAGTAACATTGTGCTCTCTCAGCGGGAATGGTTAAGATACTTGTTTAAGCAAACAAGTAATCGCATTATGTCATACTGTGGAAAAAACGCACTAATCAATAAATTGACATATGAAAGCGTGGTAATTAATGATATTTCTTATCTCAGCATATCATCATGCCTGCAGCTTCTTGAGCAAATTATATCAGGCCATTGCACTCTGCTGTCTTCACCGCAAAAGGCCGTTCTTTGTCATGGAGATCCCCATGCCGGTAACATAATGACAAATGGTCAAGATGTTAAACTTATAGATCCACGAGGCAGATTCATAAATTCCAGCGCATGGTTTTCTCCTCTCTATGATGAAGGAAAAATCATTCATGATGTTTTTTTTGAGTATTCAAACATTGTTTCCGGGAAGTTTCGGTCTTTTAACGATGGTAAGTGCTGGCATTTGCATCAAGAAAATAACCATTATAACCTGAATAGAACCCTAGATTTTTTCAACAAAAAAAAGTCTTGCGGATGGCTAAGTTATATCTCTGGTGCATTGCTACTGGCAGGTGTGCTTCCCTTCCATTACCAACGTAGATGGTTACAAGAATTCCTACTTATTAGTACAATTGCCCTTAACCGAGCGATTAATCCACAAACCTATTATTTGACATGGAGTCATAAATGACGCTATTCTTACCTGTAGACCAAAAGAATATTATCATTATTAACTGCTGCTCTGAAATTAGATCAGCAGTTAAAAATTACTATCCTTCCGCCAGCGATTTTCGTCCTCCTTTTATTAATCATAATCGGGAATTAATTATTAATGTTTCAGTTGAACCTGTACTCCTAAAGAGAATCGCTCGATTCAAAAATCATAGAACCATTAATTACAAAGATGACATCCAGCTTATTCAGAAAAAGTGTGATATTGGCAAAGCCTACATAATTAGTTCAGAAGCACCAGATTATTGCTATCACATTGATGTTAACTTCCCTAATCCTAAATGCAGCTTTTCAGTTTTTATTTCATCTTTGGCGAAGTCTATATACGTCATCCGTTTTATTCGTGCTTTGATCGCTGACATTCACTATTTATCCGGTCGAAAATGTTATCACGCTGCACTGGTGAACTATAGGAATAAAGGCATTCTTATTGTGGGAGATTCTGGCTCAGGTAAAACTTCACTTACCTTTCATCTGGCGGGCGCCGGAGGAAAAGTGCTCTCCAACGACAAACTATTTATTGGCTACGATGTTGAAGGAAAACCCGCAGCATGGCCTCATGTGACGTCATTTCGCCTTGGTGGTGGGTTATTAAGGAATATAGATAATCAGAGACTTTTGAGACTAATTTCCGACCGTTCAGGTAGTGCTAAAAGTTTTCTAAGTGAAATAGACCAGATAGGAGATTACTGGGGCAACAAAAAAAAATTCGAACTCACGCCAGCTGAAATGAATTATATCTTTGATTCACAGATAATTGATCACTCCCCCGTTGATTTAATAGTATTCAGCCGACGGTCAGATCTAGGCTGCTCCGGCTCTATTCAGCCTTCTCAGCTGTCATCCCATTCTGCGCTACTGAACGCAAACTACTTTTCGGTGCGCGATCCGGATTATCCAGAGTCTATCTTCGGAAACTCTTCTTCCGTGTCATCAACCACAAATGTTCTGCACGGCTTGTCGAGCCACAGCTTACATTTTAACCCATATAACGGCCTTTCTTATGTCACAGATTACCTCGATCGCCTTTGAGGGGATGCCATTTACTGGTAAGACGTTTGCACTGAAAGCTCTGTTGCACAGCAGTTTCTGCCGTAACTATATTCCGGAGACGATTGTCGATGTGAGCGATGGCCAGAGTGCTCAGCTTAATGATTACTATAAGCATCTTGCGGCACTTGAACAGCGGAAAAAAGGTCACCACTGTCTGATTGATCGCTCACCACTATCCACATGGGTGGTTGACCAAGTTGAGCCGCGCCTCTCCTTTTGTTCCGAATATCTCTCTTCAATTGATGCAATTATAGTTTTTACCGATGCTCAAAATGATGTTAGTTTTCCTTCAATGTCGCGTCACTTTAATACTTCTCCTTGGATGCAGAAAAAAAATATAGTTAAAATGAATTCATTATATGAATGGGTTTGTCAAAATGGCCACTTCAGACAGGTGCCAGCCTATTCCTTTAATTATTCTTTGTTCAGAGAGGATTCTTTAGCTAAACTTGTGCAACTCATCAATGCCATCAGGAGTGAAAAATGAAAATGTTTAAGGACAAAAATCGCAGTTGCGTTTTACTTAAAAATGATCGTGACCAGTTTCTTTTTATCAAAGAAAACAGTGACGATTACTGGATACTACCCGGCGGTAAAAAGGAAACGGGTGAGTCTTGGTATGATGCTGCAGAGCGTGAAATTTATGAAGAACTGAAAATTAAATTGACGGACATCACCTTTCGTGGAATGATTGAAAATCATTTTTATATTGATAATTGTTTCTATAATGAAACAATGGTTATATTTGATTCATGCTTTATTGGCGATGTGTTAAACCATGAAAATCATATTGCGCGGCAATGCCGCTGGCTGAGCAAGTCAGAGCTAATCGATCTGCCGTTACAACCTGAACCTCTGCGAGAGTTCTTGCTGAATAATCTGGCGTATTACAGGAAAGAACAGTCATGAGTTCTTCAATAAATAGTATCAAACGGGTTGTAATTACGGGGAACTCCCCCGGTAGCGGGAAAACTTATATGGCGCTGCATCTGCATCAAAAAACTGAATTCCCACTCTTTCATCTTGATCGAATTTTCTGGCAATCTAACTGGCAATCCGTCACTGAGAAAGAATTTCTCCAGCGTCAAAGTGAGATTATTAATAATTCATCATGGATTATTGAAGGTGGTTATATTGGTTCACTCAGGCAACGTGCGCTGCAGGCTGATCTTGTTATCGTTGTTGTGGCTGGAAAGTGGAAAAGTTTATGGCGTGTCATTGCCCGCAGATTAAAAAATGGTGGCATACGTAAAGATTTACCAGAAGGCTGCCCGGACAAGATTGATATAGAATTTTTACGGTTTATATTAACCACCTATTCTGGTCGGTTAGCAAGAATCAAAGATCAGTTAAAAGATATAAGCGCGCCCGTTTACTATATTAAATCTAAGAGAGAACTCGAGTGTTTAATACAAAACCTAAAGTTATTTTAACAGCTTCCGTTCTCATTGTACTTCCCTTTTATTGCTCAGCTCAGAACTCTCGGTGTCATATAAATCAATTTTATACCCCCAAAGAGGTTACCTCCATTATAAGCTCAAAATTCCCTCATACTGAGAATGTGGGATTCGATGTGGATGATACACTTCTTTTCTCGACACCTTCTTTTGTTTTAGGTAAAGCTATCTTTTCAATAAACAGCGATGCGTGGTCACATAATGCCAATTTTTGGCAGCAGGTTAACAATGGCTTACTAGTTTACTCTAAAAAGAAAGAATCTATGCAGCAGATAATTAACTATCACCTAAAGAGAGATGATAATATCTATTTTATTACCGATCGCCCGCGCACAAACACGGAAAGATTAAGCTCTCGATTGGCAGATGATTTCAATATTCCTTTTTACAAAAGGAACTTGGTCCTATTCAAGTCTTATATTAATGGCGTAAAAAGAAATAAAAACTATTTCATTAAAAGGAATAAGATCTCTATATATTATGGTGACTCAGATGCGGATATTTATCAGGACCGTAACACTGTTTTAAAGCTCAGAGTGCTTCGAAGCTCTGCATCACAAAATCAAGATCATTACCATCCCGGTATGTACTGCGAGGTTGTCATTACTGACAGCGAATACTGACGCTTTTGCTTTACCCACTGGCACTGCTCACAGTTCGTATGACCTTTTCCCAGTATTATATATAGGGCTCAGTTAGTAATGTCGGATTCTTCACTCCTAGAATTACCCTTTCTCCAGCCCGCTGAAAATTCAGACGGCGTCTGATAATTTAGCGTGGAGTGTAGGCTACATTTCTTATAATCCTGACGCCATTTACTGATGGTTTTCGTGGCATGGCTGATGTCGCTCAACCAGTGTTCATTCAGGCATTCATCGCGAAAGCGTCCGTTAAAACTTTCAATAAATCGGTTCTGTGTAGGTTTACCGGACTTAATAAGCCGCAGCTCCACGAAATGCTAAAGGCCAACTGGTCAAGTGCTCTGCAGGTAAACTCCGGCTCCTCTCCAGTTCTTATCGTAGCCGGATAGCCGCGAAGAAGCGCAATACTGTCAAGAATACGCGTGACCTGCACGCCCGATATCCCAAAGGCAGCAGGGACAGTCAGGCATTCCTTTGTCAAGTTAAGGCCGTCCGCCGCTGCCAGCTAAACATCTGCCCGACGTCATCCCCTGTCAGTACATCGGCATCGCCCCGTCGCTCACAACGGTTTACATCAGATAGGTTCGGGAGGCCATTTTTCAAGCTTTAAAATACGGATACATGGCCGGAACGGCCGTTTCTTCCCGTATCAGTGATGCCGGATGATCCTTTGTCCAGCGTCCTGTTGACTATCTTGCTTTGCACAGAACCGACGTAACGTCAATGCATGGCCCGGCTCCTTCCCGGTTCTAGGCCAGCGAGTTTTCATCATGACGCAACACCTTCCTCCTACGACAGCCGTTACTACTATGTCGCTCCGCGCAACTGGTCAAAAAACGCTCTTGCTGTGGGGCGCAGCAAGTTCGAAAATTGAACAGTACCTAATTAGAGAACCGTGATTATGAGTTTCTGTCTGTTTTTAAAACTCTGCTTTCCGGATGATGCCGGTTCATCTTAACTGAATTCAGGTATTAACGATGGCTGAGAAGAAAAACAGGGCCAGTGCGCTTCAGTCTGAACTACGAATTGAACTGCACACTAATTATGCGATTGGTTTATGGGAAGGCCGTAAAGCGGAAAAGCGTGACGACGGTAAAAAGGGAAAGCAGCCGATTATGGGAATGCCCCAGTTCCTTAATCGTGCCACACAGATCAACCGGGATTCTCAGCAAAACGAACCCTGGGCTGATATGGCCATGCTGACCCTAGAAGAAAAGATTGAGCATGCCAGTCAGCAGATGAATGAACTTATCGCATCCCTTGATAAGCAGATGAGTTTCGTGCCTGCGGGCGTCAGTATTACGGATGCACAGGCTGCCGAAACGCTTGATCTGACGGTGTTCAGTGGCACCCCCCTCGGTTACCGGTGTGTTTTTTTACTGATGGGATTTGATCAGTATGCCAAAAGGGTTTTGCAGGCCGCCCATTATGGCGTTATCTCCCGCAGTCAACGTTATGACATGCTGGGGAGCGGAAGTCGTCTGCTCAGAGAGATTTATGGATCTGTTCTGCGCTACCGCAAAGTAGGCGCAACCCGTCTTGACGCCGCTGAAGATAATGAGACATGGCGTAATGCGTGTGAGTCGGCCGGCGAACCTGACCGCGCCGTTCTTCTCGGTGAAAAGCGCTCGGCGTTTTCCCCGCCGGTTAACGAGGCCAGTGTAAGCCTTCTGCGCCTGCGTTATAAAGCCGGTCAATAGCGGGGCCGGAGATGCGGTTATTTTTGTGCGAAAAGCCTTCTCAGGGCCGTGACCTCGCCGCTGTGCTGGGGGCGAGCCGGCGCGGTGAAGGTTTCATGACGGGTAATGGCGTGACGGTCACCTGGGCGGTAGGCCATCTGCTGGAGACCGCTCCGCCAGAGGTCTACGGCCAGCAGTACGGCAAGCCCTGGTCTCTGTCTGCACTGCCAATTCTCCCTTCAAGGTGGCAGGTTGTCGTTAAAAAGGACACGCAGGATCAGTTTAAGGTCATTGAGAAACTGCTCAGACAGGCTGATGAGGTGGTCATCGCCACCGACGCCGATCGTGAAGGTGAAGTCATCGCCCGCGAACTGCTGGACTACTGCGGCTGGGAGGGGCGGATTCTGCGCCTTTGGTTTTCGGCTTTGGACGAGCTCAGCGTCCGGGCTGCTCTGAGCGACCTGCGTCCGGGACAGGCTTCGGTCGGGATGTACCATGCCGGGCTGGGGCGTTCACGCGCGGACTGGCTGATCGGCATGAACCTGTCCCGACTGTATACCCTCAGGGCGGCCGAAGCAGGTTTTGAGGGCGTGGTCTCAGTCGGGCGGGTACAGACGCCCACGCTTGCACTGGTTGTTCGTCGCGACCGCGAGATTGCCGCATTCGTGCCGAAGCCCTACTGGCAGGTTAAGGCAACGCTCAGCGCCTCAGGTGTCAGTTTTCAGGCATCGTGGGTGCCTGCCGCCGTCTATGCTGATGAGGAAAAGCGCTGTATTCACCAGAATATTGCTCAGCAGGTGGCGCAGCTCTGCCGTCAGGCGGGTGTTTCAACCGTGACGGAGTACGAAACAAAACGGGAGAAAGAAGCCGCCCCGCTGGCCTTTTCACTGGGAACGCTGCAGCGGGCCTGTGGCAAGATGTGGAATATGTCGCCACAGAAGGTGCTGGACACTGCTCAGAGCCTGTATGAAACGCACAAGGCCACGACCTATCCCCGCACAGACTGCGGCTGGCTGCCGAAGTCAATGCGGGAAGAAATCCCGGCTGTGTTTGATGCCATGGCGCGGACTGACCCCTCACCTGAGTTCGCATCTCTGCTTTCACAGCTGGACAGAGGGTTTGTTTCCCGCATCTGGAACGATAAAAAAATCACGGCGCACCACGGCATTATCCCCACGCGCAACGCCGTTCAGCTGTCCAGCCTGACTGAGACAGAGCGCCAGGTCTACCTGCTTATCCGTCGTAACTACCTGGCCCAGTTCCTGCCGCTCTGCGAGTCAGATGCGACGCGCATTTCCTTTGATATTGGTGGCCAGTTGTTCAGCACGACTGGCCGAACAGAAGTCTTAAAGGGCTGGAAAGTGCTGTTTACGAAGGACGAAGAAGATAAGGACACTGCTGAGGAAGACATCGCAGGTTCCCTGCCACCGCTCAACAAAGGGGCACAGTGCGGCGTTACTGGCGCAGAGGTTAAGCAACTGATGACCCAGCCGCCTGCACACTACACCTTTGACACGCTGATTGGTGCCATGATGAACGCCGCTGCGTACGTAACCGACCTTCAGCTGCGTAAAATCCTCAAAGAAAACGCCGGGCTCGGCACTGAAGCCACGCGGGCCGGCATCATCGAGCAGCTGCTGAGCCGCCGTTTCATCACGCTCAAAGGCAGTAAACTTCTGGCAACAGACCTGGGCGCGGACGTCATTGATGCCCTGCCAACGCAGCTGACCGACCCGGGTATGACTGCACTCTGGGAGCAGGCGCTAGACGAAGTGGCTGCCGGTCGTATGAACCTCAACGACTTTCTGCAGCGTCAGACCGCCTGGACCTCGACGCTGGTCAGCCAGGGGATGCAGCAGCGGATCAGTATCCGGGTACCTCCTTCGCCTCCGTGCCCGCTCTGCGGCGGTAAAACCGCCCTGCGCAGAAGCCCTAGAGGAGAATTCCGCAGCTGTACTCGCCACCCGGAATGCAAAGGCATTATCAGTCTTGATACTGGCAGTCGTAAAAGCTCAGGCAGAGCTAAGTCGCCAAAAACAAAAAAGAATTAACCCGTGTTATCCGATTGCGGGCGGGTAGCGGCTTTGTTATTGTGACCCCGGCTCTGAAGCCGCACCCCGTGACTGCGGGCTCCGTCAGCATCTAATGCATGTGCTGCCGAGTATAGTCTGGTCGCCCCCTACTACCTGTGCGGGAGGTGTCAAGGCACGAAAACTCCGTGAAACCCGTGCCGGGAGCTGAACACGCCAGCGGAGCAACTGCCTCAGGCAGGTTAACAAAAGGTCGATGGTGCAGACCCCGATGGCGGTGCCGAGAGGTGCCGCTTTTTATTATCAGACTACTGATGAATTTTTATACGTGGCCAGATTGACAACCGCCGCGTGTACGTGAAAGATAAAGAGGCTAAACGTTGTCCTTCCGACAACTGCCAATGTTCCGGTGATTTGAGAGGAACGCCTTAGGGCAATCACATGCCAATGCCATCATAACCTGAGAGATGGCGCTTTCGGGCGGTTCAAACCTGTTAACCTTTGCAAACAGGGACCTGTATACCAGGTTAAGGTCCACTTCACTAATACAGCCTGTCGGCAATTACTTGCTGACCCCCTGCGGGAAACTCTCTCCCGCACGGGACTGATGTTTCTCCGCACCCTGTTTCGTTTTACTCCGGAGATAACATCATGACTGCAACTGCAAATACCCCTGCTTCAAACAACACTGCTTCTGCTGGCTCTGCCACTACCGGCAACAACCAGAAAGAGTACTTTAACCTCAACGTCAGTGGTATCGGCTACCTCAGTTCGATTCGTCGACTGCAGGGCTCTAATGGTGAGTTTACCTGTGCCGTAATCAATGCCCTGACAGGTCCGACTGACAATGCTTCCTATACCCGCTTCGACATTACTGTTGCAGGTAAAGAGCAGACCTCACTTATTAACCGCTGTCAGAAAGCCGTTGATGAAGAGGAAAAAGTCCTGATTGGATTTGTACTCAGTGGCCTTAAAGCCGACGTGTTTACCCTGCAAAGCGGTGAGCATGCCGGTGAATCCCGCCCCTCACTGAAGGCTCGCCTGATAAAGGTTGAGTTCATCAAAAAGGGACAGGACGTTGTTTACAAGGCTCCTAACGCTTCCCAGACGCCAGAAACCGGTCCGGCCCCTCAAAAGGCTTACGATCCGGAATCTTTCTAAGCGTCACGGACACACCGCCGGAACACATCCCGGCGGGTGTGTTCCTCTCAACCCCATTTCTAAGAGGAATTCATTATGTCCGCACGCGGCGTCAACAAAGTTATCCTGGTCGGCAATCTCGGTCAGGACCCCGAAGTTCGTTACATGCCAAATGGAACTGCAGTGACCAGTCTTTCTCTGGCCACCTCAGAAACCTGGCGTGACAAACAGACCGGTGAAAACCGGGAAAAAACCGAATGGCATCGCGTCGTGCTGTTTGGAAAGCTGGCTGAAATTGCCGGTGAATACCTGCGTAAGGGTTCACAGGTCTATATCGAAGGCAAACTCAGAACACGGGAATGGCAGGATAGCGAAGGTACTAAACGCTATACGACCGAAATCGTGGTTGATGTAAACGGAACAATGCAGATGCTGGGCGGGGCTAAAAACAGCACCAACACCAGTGGAAACAATAAGCCGTCAGGCCAACAGAGTGGATGGGGCCAGCCACAACAGCCTCAGCCTTCTCAGGCACAACAGTCGGCTCCGAGTAATCCGGCGAACGAGCCGCCAATGGACTTTGACGACGACATACCGTTCCTCGGACACGGCTATGGCGTATGTCGTAAGGCCATTTACGCAATTTCGTAAAGGATTCATTAAGTTATACCATCAGGAGCGCCAGTTTGACTGGCGCTTTTTTATTCACCATAATCGAGCCATGCACAGGGTAAAACGTTTATGCCCGTTATACTCAGAGTACGCGGATTCAAATTTTTCTTTTATTCAAACGAAGGCACCCCCCTCGAACCGGCTCATATTCATGTTCGCAGTGCTGAGGGTGAAGCTAAATTCTGGACGCAGGGTGAAGTCCGGCTGAGCACTAATGATGGATTCGATTCCAGAACGCTCAGAGAGTTAACAAAGCTGGTTAAAGATAACCAGACGCTTTTTGTGGAGGCCTGGAATGACTATTTCAGCTAAAACGGTAAAGTTCGACGAAAGTACCATGTGGGTTGAGCTGAGCGATGGCAGAACGATGGGAGTGCCACTTGTCTGGTTTCCAAAACTTCTCAACGCATCAGAACGTGACAGAAACGACTTTGAGCTGAGTAAGCGAGGCATTCACTGGGATGCACTGGATGAAGATATTTCAGTGGATGGCCTGCTGGCTGGTCGGGGAGATGTTACACATCCTCCCATTTATGTTGCTTGAAACTAAATGAACTCAGGTGCCAGCTCTGGCTGGCGCTTTTTTTATGAATCGTTCTATATGACTGAGCAAAGTGTGGATTTTTCAGCTGAATCGGTTACGTAATCGCAATTCAAATGTTTTTTGCATATCAACCTAGCGCGAAGAGCGAACATTACTCTTACTTAACCTTTTGCCAAATTTATGATAAAAATCAGGGCTAACGTAAAGGGGAAGAGCATGTCGGTAGTTTATTATTTTAAAAACTTGATTTTTGGTGTTTTTTGTCTTTTTGTCGTGGGTTGGAACTGGTATCTACACCCGGAAAGTGAAAAGTTACAGGTTCTTTTTGCTCTGGCTTTGATCAGTTGCCTTCTTTATCCGGTGGCAAAAAAAACCACTGAGTGTATCGCCTTAAAGTTCACCAACAGAAGCTTCTGGCACAAGGGGCTGCTGAAAGACGACATAGGTAAAAACGGCCTGTACGCAATCTATTGGGTGTTTTGCTTCGTCTTTGCAATACCTCTCAGTCTTATGTCCCCTTTCATATTAAGAAAAACAGCCTGAAGTTAATCAGGCTGTTTCACTGTTTTTATTAAAGTCCCAGCTTCGCGTTGATACTGTTCATAAGATCATCATTAACCATTGCTCCGGTTAAAGCTATCAGCAATGCGAAACTTACGATGCCCAGCGGGACGCCAGTTATCAATGCAAAACTGAAAGCGACCAGGCCAGTAGCGACTTTTCCTGCTGTTAACGTCTCTATTTTGACAAACACCGGGCGCCATTGGTTAGTTTCAAAAGCCTTGATGACCTCCTGCAAAAGGTCATAGGAATCCGCTAGTTTACCGTAATACCCTAGACCTTTAGAGTATTTTGCAAGCTGTTCCGCCATTGCGGAATATTGAATCGATTTCAGGGCATTTGCAATTGCAGCTCTGTCCTGAGCACTGTAGCGCCCCCCGAGAGAACCCTTATATCGCTCATAAGCAGCTAAAGCTTCATCCACGTTGCGTAACGTTTTTCCCTTAGCCTGTTCCGCAAACTCCTGCGCGAGTTGAGAGGCGTTTTGACTAAATTTTTGCGTTAACTCCTGGTAAAAATCAGTCGTGAATTTAACCGCATTCGCTATGTCTTCACGCGTATAGTTAATAATTCCCAGTTCCCTTTGCGCTTCACGGGTTTTTTGCCGTGCCTGATAAATCCTTCTGCCGTATTGGGTGCTGTTTGCATAAACCGCATTATCAGCAATGATTTTCTTCAATTCTGAAATACGGGAATCCGAGGTATCTCCCAGGTAAGCACCTCCGACAGAAGTATTACCACCGGTGCCACCATCCCCACCCCCGCTTCCAGCACTGCCGGGTAATGGCCCCAGATTTACGCCCTGGGTGTTATCTGCAGGTTGTGCAGTCAGGCCAATAACATTGCCATCAATATTTTGCACATACATAACGAACTGAGCAGGGTCCAGGCCTGCCTGGCGTGCTAAAGAATCACCTTTTGAGGTTTCAACTGAGGCAACTATACCTCCGTCAGATGAATTGCCGCCGCTACTGCTGCTATTGTGATCTCCAGCATTTCCATGGCCACCACCTCCGGGGGCAGGGCCGCTGCCGCTTTCTGAACTCCATCCAGTACCATCCCCTTGACCACCATAGTTAAATCCAGCCATTTTTTGACCTCATATGATAATTGAATCAATTAATGCTTAATTTTTGTGCAGGGAATTAACCTGCAAAATTAAATGTTGTCATAACGTAAACTTCGTCTGACAGAGTGTATTAAAAGCTTATAAGTTAATGGCGTAAAACGGTGTACGTTTAGTGATGCATGACAAAACATTCGTTACTAAACTTTTAACTTTAATGAAAGGAAAAGTTTGAGAAGCAGGAGAGAAGTTGCTCATGGCAATGATATATAGGAAAAACCTTATATTTAGTTAGCTGTTAAGACTTATGACCTGGACTGTTTCTGCCAGATGCATTTTAGTCATGCGAAGCTGGTTTTAAGCGAGCCATAGATGTTGCATTATCCTTAGATGTGAAAAATTTGAGACCTACAGGAACCCGTTAAGGATGGCAGGACTCAGTTTCTGAAAATGAGGAAATGTTATGACATTATATGATGCTGCAGTAAGGATAATTAGTTACGTCACTTTAGGATTAGTGACCATCGGCCTTAAATCTTTGTCTAAGATCGAACTCTTCAGAACCTTTCGTTGGCTTTCACCTGACAAGAAAGAAAAAGTATTTTCCCTGATAAGGCAGTTTAGTAGCGGATACCTTGATGAGTACGAGACTCAAACAAAGTTGCAGGCTTTTGGAATCAACTACAGCCCGCAGTTTATGAGAAATCTGTTTTACTACACCCATAAAAGAAACATTCGTCCGGACAACCCCGATCTTTCTGCATTTTTATCGATGTCAGGCCCTTTTATATGTAGCAATAATGGCGAAGTAAAATTGAGGAAATGGATACGAACCCTGAGTTTTGTATTGTTCATAATATCTCTCCTTATGATGGTAATCGCTGCCAGCATGCTCCCTGGCTCCATTGACAGCCTGCATCTTTATTGGGTGGGAAAGCACTATTTTCTTCTGGCGTTACAGGCCGCCTTAATATTTGCATGTATCTTTGGACTTTCTGTTTCTTTGATAATTATTCTTACGCTTATGTACCGTTCTGTACCTGCATTCAGATTTGCCAGACGTTACCGGGCAGCATGGAAAAACAGAGACTGGTCTGATGTGGGCGAGCAAAATCTATACTGCGTTAACAAGGAATAAAGACAACATTAAGATCAGTTTTCGACGCCCTCGGCATAGGATTTAGTTATAACTAACTTTGCGTAGGGCGTCAGACTTTCACCCGCCAGACTAGGCATTAAGTAAAAAAAGCCCTTCGTCGCTATAGTCATCATCCATGCACCACAAAACATTTGGTGAGGTGAAATCCCCTTTCTGCCTGGTTCTCCACGTCATGGTCTGAGCTGAGCAGCCTTACGGACACTTTCACACAAATATGGCACAGCAGGCACCTGCCGGGCCGCTTCGCTCAGGATGCTATACTGTAAGGCCATTTGCTTTGCGGAGGCTTCATGGGTTCCAGAGAGGATACCGACGAAAAAGCGCTGGAGTTGACAGGTTTAGTTACCAGGCAGTTGCTCAGCGGAAAAGACAGTATAAGGGAAGATGACATTATTTCCGCGTTAAACCGCCTCAGTCATGAAACCAGTGACTGGGCGGTGAGAGTCAGCTGTGAAAAGGCCGTGAAGATGATGAGGCGCAGAATGAACTGACTTATGTCAATCATCGCCTGCTCTCTGAACGAACAAATGGTCAACCGCTGTCAGTGTGAGTTAATCAGTCCTGAGAAGCTCTTACCATTAACAGGATTTACTCTGGCGGCGCTAAACTCCCCGTTAACCGCACTGTTTAAGTAACCCCCCGTCTCTCGTATGGCATCCTTTATGGCCTGACTGCGGACATTGCAGGTTTCGGTCTTAAGCATCCGCTTCAGCCGGGCTGAGAGCGTTTCATTACTGACTTCAGCGTCATCATCCAGCAGTGATAACAGCGCTTCTCCAATGACAATGTTGATCTCTTCCTCTTCAATTCTGAACATATAAACCTTCCTGTTTCCTGGCAGTAAAAGTCCATTTCGGCGGACAAGCGGTATTGCTCTGGAGCGGCATTTCTTTTTGTTTGATTTTTAATCTACACCCTAATCCCCGAAACTTATAACTTTAAATGGCACTGTCTTTATTCGTAAGATTATCAAAACGCTGAGTCCCCCAGACTTCTGTATGCCCTGGCGGTAATCAACAAAACAGCGTTTCTCTGATTTATAGCAGCACATACTGCCTTAAACCTACACCATGGCTTCATCTGAATTGCCTTCAGGAGGTAATGAGCTAAATGCCTGTCCAGTCATTTAAATGGAAAAAACCGCCCGTAGGCGGCTGAATCTCAATCGCTAAGGATGGAGTGTTCTTTGCGGAGAACACTCTAAGCCTGGTTTTTCTCGTGACGGTATGCAAGCCTAAGCGGCAAGTCTTGCTTCATTTCATAACATCACCGAGCCTCGGTTTTTTTGTTAGTTTCCCAGTCAGAGTTTTGAATTGTCCGGTTTTACGCCACAGCCAGAATAGCAGTCCTGATTAAGACTATTCCTGGGGTGGAACCTGATGGCAGTACCTTCCGGACAAGCCGCTAAACGTGCCGGCATCATTGCCTGCACAGTGATGCTGGCAGGCTGTGTGAATGCAGCCGCGACAGACACCGCGTCGGTGTATTCCCGCAGCCGCACGCCGGCCCGGTTTGATGATATCTACCGCAACCGCTCGCCTGAGGTCGTGCGCTACGATCGTTATACCCTTGTCAGCACCCGCCCTGCCGATGCGCAGCTGGACCCGCTGAATCAGGTTGTCGATATCACCATGCCGGCGCAGCTGGTCAGCACGGTCGGTGAAGGATTCCGCTATCTGCTGCTGGAGTCAGGCTATTCACTGTGTTCAGCAACGACCGCTGCGTTTTCTGAATTGCTCAGCCGTCCGCTGCCCGCCGTTCAGCGCACCATCGGCCCGCTGAAGCTCAGTGAAGCGCTTCAGGTTGTCGCGGGTCCCGCCTGGCGTCTGAAGGTGGACGAAGTAAACCGTGAGGTCTGCTTCGAGCTCCGTGACCAGTACCGCAGTTTTTCAGCGCCGGCTGTCAGCCTTCCGGCCATTCGCCCTGCGGCCAGCGCCCCGGTTACCAGGCCATACGCAGCTCCGGTTGTGCAGACTAAAGCCGTATCAGTTCAGACACCTGCATCCGGGCTTGCCAGAAACCCTTTCACCGGCGATGTGGTCACACCATCAGGGCTTAAACCGCAGAGCCTCAGCGTTCCCTCGCCGGTACTGCAGCAGAGTCAGTCGTCAGTAACCTCAGGCAATTTACCGGCATCTTCACAGAAGCCGGCCTCTTTAACTTCAGGGGGAACCGCAGCTGCTGCGCATACCCTGGCTCAGCAGAATCACGGCGTCATTACGCCGGCAGCCGTCAAAACCCAGACTCCCCCCCTGACTACAGTGAATGCCACGCCAAAAGCGTCTTCAGTCGTGCATCAGCAGCCGTCTTCGGCTGTCACACCGGCACCCGCTGCGGACAGCCGCATCGTACCCACTTATTCGACGGGCACGCCGGTAACGCCGCCTGTCACGGGGCAGACCTGGCGGGCTGAGCCGGGCACCACGCTTAAAGAAGCGCTCACCGCCTGGACGGCAAAAGCGCCCTGCGCCAATGGCGGCAACTGGGTCCTCATCTGGCCTGTTGCGCTGGATTACCGCATCGATGCCCCCTTGGTGTTTCATGGCAATTTCGAGTCGGTTCTGGTGCAGGTATTTGACCTGTACCGCCACGCTGAAAAGCCGCTGTTTGCCGAAGCCAACCGCATTCAGTGCCTGGTGTCCGTCAGCGACACCCCCACGCCCGGAGGGCGATGAAATGGGTTTTGCCCTGCCGATAATCGCGCTGGCCATGTTCTTCGGGCTGATGGCCAGTGACGCCCAGCGCCGTAATTCTGACATTGTCACGCAGTCAGTGACCGTGGCCGCGCCCTCGCGGCTTGCCACCGACATGCTGCGAACGGCTGATGCGGTGAACGACTGGCGGCATGGCCGCTCAGTGGGTGACGGACCGGTTTCGCCGGCAGCGACCGGCATGATGCCGCCCCCTGATTCACGGGTTCAGAGTGTCATCCAGAACGGCAGGCTGTGGGTGTGGATCGCTGATACGCCGGGCGTTTATGCCGCGCTCCGTAATCAGTCGACAACATCGGCGCTGGCTTTGACCGTTTCGGGGGGGCGGCTGCGCATGTATGACGGCACTGATATGAATCTTTCCCTTCCGTCCGGCGTGACGGAGGGGAGCATTGTTTACCTTAACTGAGGAGCAGCGGATGTCGCGCACCCCATTAAAACTGACGCTGCTGGCCATTGCCGTGCTGCTCTCTGCGTGCTCGGTCAGAGACGTGGCCACCATTGAAAAAGACAACAATACGCAGGGCGACACAGCGCAGCGGATACTGCAAAGCCGCCTGGATATGACGCAGCCGGCTGTGGTGTGGGCGGACAAGCCCTGGGTAAACCTGAAACCCATTCAGTCGGCTATTACGGCGCCGGACGACGTCAAAATGCCACCTTGCCAGGTATTTTTTAACAGCCCCGAAGGGCTGACACTGCCGCAGATCGCCAGCCGCATTAATGCAATCTGTGGCTTTCGGGTTTACATCTCGCCGGAGGTATCTGCTGCGCTGCTGCAGTTCGCAGGTGGCAGCGTCGTCACGTCACAGATGAGCGGCCGTCTCCCGGCACCGGACGACAACGGTCGGGTGCCTCTGGCACAGATGGGTATGCCGGCGCAGCCCGCTGTCATGTCGACGTCTGAACCTGTCCTGTTCCAGGGAACGCGGTTTCAGGGCGATGCGCAGGAAGCCCTGAACATTGCCGCCAGTACGCTGGGCCTCTCCGTTCGCCGAACAATGGGGCGTGTGGATTTCTTTATTCAGGACACGCGCACCTTTCAGCTCGCCATCCTCAATACCAAAGTCGACAGCTCCGCGTCTATTAACTCCGGTGCGGGTGCTCAGTTGGGCAACCAGAGCGGAAATGGCGGCACCAAAGGCGACGTCAGTTCGAATCAGAAAACCAACTACGGCATGAACAGCGACCTCTATAACGATATCCGCAAAACAGTAGAGCAGATACTCACGCCAAAAAGCGGCCGCTACTGGCTGTCTGACGCCACCGGCACGCTCAGCGTGACGGACACGCCTGATGTACTGGACAGGGTCGGCCGTTACATTGATTACCAGAATCAGGTCCTGCACCGTCAGGTACAGCTGACACTGCAGATAGTCCGTTTCACCCAGACCAAAAACGTCGATCGGGGTCTGGACTGGGGTCTGGTTGCCAAAACGGTTTCCGGCCTGGGCGCGAGTATTGGCAGTACCTTTACCGGTGCCCCGGCCAATGCGGGCAGTTTTGGTCTGTCCATCCTGAACAGCGCGACTGGAGGGGCTGAGAGATTTTCCGGATCGCAGCTCATGATCAGAGCGCTTGAGCAGCAAGGTACGGTCACGATGGCCCTGAACCAGACCGACCCGACGGCTAACCTGACACCGGTGGCTTACCAGTTATCCAACAATACGGGGATGCTCAACAGCTCCAGCTCCACGGCAGTGGCAAACGTAGGGGTCACTTCCAGTCAGAGCGTATCCAGTATTACTACCGGCCTCTTCATTACCATGCTGCCTTTTGTGCAGGCAAATGGCGATATCCAGCTGCAGTTTGCCTACAGCTACACCACACCGCCCGATATCAAGAGTTTTATCAGCAGGGACGGCAATACCCGTAACGACGTCGCCAATACCGCAACCGAAGGCCTTGCGCGCAAGGTCAACCTTCGCGCGGGTCAGACGCTGGTTCTTACCGGCTCAGATCAACAAAACGCATCCTCAGATAAGCAGGGCACCTTTTCGCCTGAAAATTATCTTTTGGGCGGAGGTCAGAGCGGCGCGAAGAGTCGTTCCACGCTCATCATTATGATTACGCCGGTTTTGCTGGGGCAATAACGATGAAAATCAAAAAGAAAGCATCACTTCATCTCAACAACGGCGTAACTGTCAGGGACAGAAAAAACCGCCGGGAATGGGTTGCCGGTATGGAATGGGAAAAGGCTTCTTCAGGCATTCAGTGGCTCCGCCACGGCGTCAGGGCTGCGGATACGCATTACCGGATTCAGGGGAGTCGCCCGCATACCATGGTGGGTAACGTTTCGCCGGGCCGGACCCGCAGTGGCGTGTATTCACTGGCCGTGGCGTTTCAGCTCTGCGAAGGCGGCAATGCCTGGGGTATATACCGGCTGAGCCGTGAGCAGGAATGCTGGGTGTTTTTTGCGGTCAGCAACGGTCACCTGTCCGTTATGGGCGACGTGACCGGCACCCGGGCTGACGTGGAGGCAGCGGCAGAAAACTTTTTGCTTTTCAATGATTCAGGTGAAATCCGCTGTGCCGCCAGGGCTGAAGACGGCACCGATGCGCTTTCCTTCACGTCACGCCTGAGCAGAACGCAGCTAAGACGCTGCCGCCTACACCGCCGCGTGGCCCCTGCCGCGCTCGCGCTTCCTTCTTTACTGCTCATTACACTGCTGGGCGCCGGCTGGTATGCCCGCGACACCCTCAGCGAACGGGCGAGACAGGCCGCCGATGAAGCCGCATTCCGTGCAAGGCTTGCCATGATGCCGGCAAAACCGGCCGCGCCAGCAACTGCGCCGCATCCCTGGGCCACTCAACTGCCTGTGCCTGTGATGCTCAGCTTCTGCTGGCTGACGCGTGAACCGCTGTACGCCTCTGTTGCCGGCTGGCGCGTTTCAGATGCGGAATGCATTCCGAAGGGCATCCGCCTGCGCTACACCGCCACGCCGGGCGCGACGGTGAGCGATTTTGCCAGACGCGTCAAGGAGTTGTTTGGCCTTGATGCGGTTTTCAACCTTCAGGAAGGCGGCAAAAACGGGGATGTGTTTATCCCTGCCAGGGTTAGCCCTGCGGAGTTTGAAGACGAAAAGCTGCCGGGTACTGATGTGCTTCTGATGCGCTTCATCTCTCATCTGCAGCGGCGAAACATTGATGTGAAGTTTGATGAAGTTAAGCCGCCTGCTCTCGCCCCCGGGCAGGAAATGAAAACAGCACCGCAGGACTGGCGGGAATTCACCTTCATCATCAACTCCCGCCTGCAGCCTGAGCTGCTGTTTCAGGGGCTGGATGCGACGGGAATTCGACTGACGAGCGTGGCCATCTCTATGAACGAGCAGGCGAAGTTCAATTACACCATTAAGGGGAGCGTTTATGCGCAGAAATAGCCCTGCCGTTATCTTTCTGCTGCTGTCATGGACGCTGATGCATCACGCTCAGGCAGCAGACAGCGGCTCTCTTCCGCCCAACGTCACCCTGGGCGAGCTGGAATCCGCTCAGGCGCAAAACCTGCTGCTTGAGCAGAGGGTACAGACGGCGCGACTGCAGCAGCAGCTGCGTGAGAGCCTGGCGCCCGTCACGTCTGCGCCAGCAATTTCAGCTGTCGTTCCGCCGCTCTCATCTTACCCGTCTGCTGGCCAGATGCCTTCATCATCTGCTCAGGTAAAAGAGAGCAGATCAGCAGCTCCTAAGTCTGCCGGCATCCGGCTGGTCGAGATTTACGGTAAGCCCGGTCAGCTCCGTGCCCGCCTGCTGTTACCGAGCGGTGGTATCGCTGAAGTGGTCAAAGGCGACCCCGTCCCCGGTACGTCTAAGCGCGTGACGGCCGTAACCGAAACCGTGGTGCGTCTCAGTGACGACACCGAACTTTCATTCTGAGGTAAAGATGATACCGGCTAAGGAAATCGCAGACTTTGTGTTCGCCGAGCACCACCCTGTTCAGGGCGTGACGCTGCTTATCGATAAAAACCGTCGCCAGGACCCGGCCATTCAGCGCTGGGCGATGGACTCGGCGAAACAGTATCCGGGCGCCAGAACCGAATTTGTTTCGCTCAGTGAGCTGAACCAGCGTCGTGAAAGCGCCGCCGCACTGGGCCCGGGCGTGACGGAGGATGACCTGAGCACAAAGGACGTCAGCCGTTCACAGGATAAAGTGCTGAGCTATTTCCGCCTGGCGAACGAACTGAATGCGTCAGATATTCATCTGGAAATCAGCGCCGACCGCAAGCTTACCGTCATTCAGCTGCGCATCCACGGCGAGCTTGAGGTGATTGACGAGCTGACCGACGAGGAAGGCACGACGCTGGCATCCACTGTGTATATTTCCATGTGCGACGTGCGCGAACAGTCATTTGTCGCGGGGCGCGAGCAGTCGGGGCGCGTCAGTTCGAAATTTGCGCGTCAGGCCGGCCTTTTCGGGGCGCGTTACGAACACCGCCCCACGCCTGACGGCCTCTACCTGGTCATGCGCATGATCCCCGATGACAGCAAAAACATTCCCACACTGCCGCAGCTGGGTTTTCTTGCTGAGCAGATCAAAATCATCACGCAGATCCTTCGCCTGCCGTCTGGCATGGTGCTGGTGACCGGGCCGACCGGGGCAGGAAAAAGCGCCACCCTTCGCGTGTTAAGCGATATCTGGCTGACCCTCACCGGCGGTAAAAAGCGCCTGCTGACACTGGAAAACCCGCCGGAAGGCCTCATCCCCGGCGCAATCCAGACGCCGGTTATGCCCGATGACAACACGCCTGAAGCCATCAGCCGGGCTTGGAATAACGCCAACGCCTCGGCGCTGCGACTCGATCCCGACGCCATCCTGAACGGTGAAATGCGGGACTTCTATTCCATTATGGCGGGCATTTACGGCACCGAAACGGGGCATATTTTCATGTCTACCCAGCACACGCTCAGCGCTATCGGCGCCCTGAGTCGCATGGAGCATTTTGGTATCAAGCGACAGCTGCTGGCCGATGCGTCCCTTATCACCGGGCTGATTGGTCAGCGTCTGGTGCCGCTGCTGTGTGACAACTGCAAAATCTCCTGGGCAGACAAATTGCATGAGCTGGACAGCGATACCCGCGAGCGTCTGGAAAAATACTGCACAGTGAAGGGGGGCTGTCGTCCTGAGCAGCTTTTTTTCCGCAATCCGGAAGGCTGCGACCGCTGCCGCAAAGTCATCCCGGTCACGAAGCGCGTGGTCAGCAAAGGCATCACTGGCCGAACTGCCGTGGTGGAAGTCGTCCGCACTGACGCGATGATGATGCAGTTGTGGCTCAATCAGGGAGCGGCCGTGGCCCGTCAGTACTGGGTGAACAAAGGCGGCATCACCCGCGTGATGCACCTTCTGCGCTACCTTGCTGAGGGGCGCGTTGACCCGCTTGAAGGTGACCTGGTCTGCCCACTGGACGAAGACGAGCTGATGTGCTGCGAGGTTCCCAATGTCGCGTAATCTGCGCTTTCGCACTGAGCGGGACTTGTCCCTTTTTGAAAAATGCCGCTATCACGCCGTCAGGCTGACCTTCACCGGCTCACACCGGCAGGTCTTCTATGAAAACATGCGTTTTCTGCTGGAAAACAGAAAGCATCTTGAGACCTCGCTGAAAATGATTGGCGAGGTGCACACCAGTTTCGGTGAGAAATGGCATCCCTTCCTTGAACTCACCGAAGACTGCCTTGAGGGGCTCCGGGATAACTCGCCAGGCCGGACTCTGGCGGATGTGCTGGCGGTATGGGTGCCCTACGAAGAGGCCGCGCTGATCAGTGCCGGGATGAAGACGGGCAATATTCCCGTTGCCCTGATGCAGGCAGACAAACTCATCAATGCCCGTGAGCAGATCTTCGGTCAGGTCGTGTTTGCATCGGTTTACCCGCTGGTTCTGCTCGTGCTGGGCGGCGGTCTGCTCGGGGTCAATAACCAGTCCCTCGTCCCGATGCTGAGCAGAATGTCTGATCCAGCCAGCTGGAGCGGGGCACTCGGGTTCATGAAGGGGCTTTCTGACTGTACAGAACAGTGGGGACCTGCCGCGGCATTCTCCGGTGCTGCTCTGGTTGTGGCCAGCCTGTGGTCCCTTCCCCGTTGGCGCGGCAGAATTCGTCGTCTTGCTGACAGCATTATGCCCTGGTCTCTCTATAAAGATTTGCAGGGTGCGGTCTTTCTGATGAACACCGGTGCCCTTCTTGGGGCCGGCGTGCATGAGCTTGAAGCCATGCAACTGCTGCACAGCTTCGCGCCGCCCTGGCTGCAGGAGCGCCTTGATGCGGCGATGGACGAGATGAGTGAAGGCAATTCACTCGGTATGGCGCTGCGCAAAAGTGGTTACGACTTCCCTAGTCGCGAGGCCGTGAACTACCTGTCACTGCTTGACGACGGAGACGGCGCCGCTGAGCTTATCAGCAACTATGCCGACCGCTGGCTGACACAGACCCTCAGGCGGGTGGCCCGCAGGGCTAATGTAACCCGTCTTTTATCCATGCTTCTGATTATGGGGTTCTTCGCGCTGATCATCATGATGGTCATGCAGATCCAGGACTCCAGCTCACTTAACCTTCACTGAGGACGCACCATGTCTTTTTTAAACACTACTGCAGGAAAGCACCCTGATCGGGGCTGGGGATTTATGGAACAGGGTGCCATCGGCCTCCTTTATGCCATTGTCATCACAGTGGTTTTGGGGGGCGTCTGGAAGCTGTTCAGTGCCAAAGACTCCACAACGGAGGTGTCCAGCCTGCAGACTATGATGAGCAACGGGACGGCACTAAAAGGACCTAACGGCTATGACTTCAGCAGCGGCGCCTCTATGACCGGCTTCCTGATCCAGAAAGGCGGCGCACCGTCCGGCTTTACCGTGCACGGCACAGCCTCATCCGGCACCGCGACGCTCACCAACAGCTATGGTGGACAGGTGGTCATGGCGCCGGTGGCAAACAGCAATGGTTACAACAATGGATTCTCAGTGACGACCCAGAGCGTGACGCAGGCCGGCTGCATTGACATTGCCACCGGCATGGCTTCTGCAGGCTCCTCCAGCTCACTGGCCATCAACAGTACCGATTTCAGCAGCGGTCAGGTGAGCTCTGAGGCGATCGGTCAGGCCTGTACCGCAGACAGCGGCCGGACCGGCAATAACACACTGGTCTTCACGCACAACGGCTGATGTCATGCCTCGTACTGTGCTGATCGTGTTGATGCTAATGGTTCTGTTCTGCGCCCGCGCGCACGCGTTTTGTTTTGATGCGGCGGGCGCAAAATACCACATCGACCCGCTTCTGATTGAGGCGATAGCAACCGGTGAGAGCAGCCTGCACGCGGGTATTACACACATTAATCGTGATGCGCGCACCGGGCGGGCACTCAGCACGGATTACGGACTGATGCAGGTGAACTCAACCCATATTCCGTCGCTTATCGCAAAGGGCTTTATCAGCAGCCCGCAGGATCTGCTGACAAAACCCTGCCTCAACGTGCAGATAGGCACCTGGATTCTGGCCACCCATTTTCGGGTCTGTGGCATCAGCTGGAACTGCCTTGGTTCGTACAACGCAGGATTTCGAAAAGACCGGCACGAAACCCGCGAGTCCTACGCCAACCGCGTGTATGCCATTTATAAAAAACTGCTGTTAAAAGAGCGGGGAATAAAACTGTGACACTGCTGACCCTGAGTATGCCATGGCAGTTCGCTGCGGGCCTTTTTCCATTGTTTCTTCTTTTGCTGTGTCTGATGGCCGCCCGCGTTCGCGCAGACCTGAAATTGTCTTTGTACTCTTCAGTCACTGTTGATCAGGATGTCACCGAATCGGCTGTGTGTTGGTTGTTTGCAACGGCCGCGACCCTAACTGTGCTGTCTCCACTTTCCGCTCGTCTGCCATGGTTCTTTTTTATCCTGTTCCTGTTCAGGCTGACCCTGACCGATGCACTCACCGGACTGCTGCCACGTTCCGTGACGGTCAAGTGCCTGATGGCTGGTCTGATGGCTTCCCTCTGGCAGCCGCTGACAGATGCCTCTGTATCCGCTCTGTCAGCTCTGCTTTCACATATTGTGGCGGCGACCACCATGCTGGTCATTACCGGCGGTCTGCGCTACGTCAGTCTGCTCAAGGGGGGGAGAGAAAATCCGGCAATGGGTGATGTGTGGATGAGTGGTGCCGTCTGCGCCTGGCTGGGGTTCAGCGGTTTTCATGCCGTCGGCATTGGTGTCATGCTTTTTGCGATGTGGCAGTTACAGTCTCGCCGCGCTTCTGAGGGCGGACCATTAGGCCCCTGGCTGGCAGCCGGCGCTGTAATGGTAACGCTCTTTCAGCTCTATCAGCCCCTTATTACCTGGTGAACATCATGCCAACACAAAAATGTCCCGATCGCGGCTGGGCTCTACTCAGCACGGGCGCTGCGCTTATCGTTCTGGTTTTCATCAGCGTCTGGGGGAGTTCACTGATTCAGGACTGGAATGCAAGACAAAACTGGCTCAGGAGCGCCACGCAGGCCTCGCGTTTTACCCAGGCCGTTAAAAGCTACACGGGCCGCTATTACGATACCCTGCTGTCGACCGCGCCGATCACAGTAACTCCTTCCATGCTGAAAAACACAGGATTTCTGGAGCCGGGATTCACAGAAACCAACGACTACGGCCAGCAGTATCTGGCCTCTGTGGTGCGCAATGCGTCGCAGAATAATCAGCTGCAGGCGCTGGTTTACACGCAGAATGGCAGTCCTTTGCCTTTTATGGCCATGGATCAGATCGCCGTCAGCATCAACTCAGGCATGGGCGGCTACATCAATACAGCGGGCACCGTCACCGGCGCCCGAGGCGGCTGGTCGGCTCCACTCCAGACCTTCAATGCAAACACCACCCCCGGTCATATTGCGGCGCTTCTGACCACGGATGACCTGGGTGCGTCCCGTGCAGAGAGCGACCGCTTATACCGGTTTGCGGTGAACGGCAAACCTGACCTCAACACCATGCATACCAGCATCGATATGGGCGGAAATGACCTGAACAATACGGGCAATGTGAACGCGGCAAACGGCAATTTCAGCAGCAACGTCACGGCGAACGGCACCGTAACGGGTCAGGACGTTAACGCACGCGGCAACATGTCTGCCGGCAGCAACATCACGGCGAACGGCGATATTCGCAGTAACAGTGGCTGGCTCATCACCCGCGACGGTAAAGGCTGGCTGGATGAAGCGCACGGTGGCGGTTTTTACATGTCGGATAACGACTGGGTTCGCGCCGTTAACGATAAGAGCATTTACACCGGCGGCCAGCTACAGGGCGGAACGGTCAGGTCAAACGGCCGGCTCTCCACGGGGGATGTCCTTCAGCTTGACGGGGTAAACAGTCCCGGTGCGGGATGCGGGCCAAACGGTCTGGTAAGCCGCGACTGGAGTGGCGGCATACTCTCCTGCAAAGATGGTAAATGGGTGGGTATGAAATCAACCGGCCAGTACGCTGACCTGGGTTATATCACGGGGCAGTATAATGGCTATAACGGCCAGCCTTATACCATTACCGTTTATGCTACAGGCGGCTCCCCGACTGTCCACAGAGAAGTGGGGGATGGTGGTGACTGCACTAACACTTACGATCTTACTGGCTACTCCGGAGGTAAGTATGTTGCACAGGCGCACGATAATAATCCGGGCTGGGCAAAAATGGGGTTTATCAGTTTTGAGGTGCCGGCTAATACCAGCTTCAGTATCGTTTCCAACCCCTTACCTGAATACGGATGTTCACCGGGCGCCTTTAGCGGCTTCATTTACCAGTGATGTCTCTATACAGAACGGGCGAGCACTAAAAGACCGCCCTCTGGCGGTCTGAGTTTCATACTGCTGACCGGGACACCAGGGGTTGCTCTTCTCTGATGTGTTCGTCAGGTGTTTCTGCCGTGTCGGCTATACCTGAATGGCCGGTATAGCCGCTGCGGTGCCAGGGCAGCGGCTTTACATGCGGAATGTCTCTGGCCATTGCGGTAAAGGTGACGAACATACACAGAGCTGCAAAACGGAATCCCGCTTTCATGTGTTTTCCTCCTCGCTGTTGAACAACCGGAGCTATCGTGCAAAAAATTCCGTAAAGCTGCGTCAGTCCTATTTAAATCTCCTGAGTAGCCTGTAACGGATTCATAAATCTTTGAAAGCGGCTGATGAGTTAATCATCGCCAGTGCTGCGTTAATTTTGCACCTTATGGCCGTTCTGCTGTGCAGCCATAAGGAATTCACCGATGTCACTTTCCCATGCCTCACCTGATGAACTGGTTGCGCCCGTATCGGGGGCCAGCGTCACAACAGATGAGTCCGTTGTTTCTTCGACAGCATCTGAAAAACGGCCGCCCGACATACGGCGACGGTTGCGTCAGGGTTGTGCTGCCATTGTTGTTATCGCTCTCCTCGGCACCCTGACGGCATCAGCGGTACTGCTTGTACGCGTGTCGAACCTGACTATCCGGGTTAACACTCTGGATGCCGCTTTCCGCAGCGGCGAGATTGGCCAGCTGTCTTCGAACGTTACCATCATGCAGGAAAAGCTGAAAACGCTGGAAAAACAGGTGTCAGCGCTTGCGCCGGTGCAGGACAAAGTCACCTCGATGTCGACTGAACAGCTGAAACTCAGCACCCGTGTGAATCAGCTCAGCGATGCAAGCCTCTCCGATCAGCAGTCTGTTGAACAACTGCAGCAACAACTGGGGCAGTTACGTCAGGAGGTTCAGACGTCAGCCTCGGCTGTTGAGGCGCTCAAACAGCAGGCTGTGGCCACGCCAAAAGCCCCTGAGCCGGAAAAGGCTAAGCCGCAGCCGTCTCAGAAGGCGGTTTCCTCGCCAAAAAAGGCTAAACGGTCAGTCCGGCACGCGGTGATGCCGGCTGCACCGTTTGAGCTGACCGGCATCGAACGTCGCGGAGGCCAGACCTTCGCCGTCGTCATTCCCCGTGGCGTCACCGTGATTTCCTCAATGCGCCTGCTCTCACCGGGGGACGGCTTTATGGGCTGGACCCTGCGTGCGCTTCAGGGCAACGCCGCGCTGTTCAGCGTTAACGGCAGTGCCGTTCGTCTTCAGGTTCAGTAAAAGGACAACTCATGAAAAAAACACTGACCGCATTTCTCATGTTACTGCCGCTCTGGGCGCTGGCATCCACAGCGCAGACGCCGGCAGTTAACAGCCGTGTGGCACCGCTTCAGGAAAACACTTCTTCCAGTCTGAGCACTCAGCAGCAGGCCCAGCAGTGGGGCTTATCTGACAGCGACTGGAGCCGTTATAAGACGCTGATGAAGGGCGAGCGCGGGATCATGTCACCGGGTCTGGACCCGCTTACGGCGCTCGGTGTGGAAACCGATAACAGCGCGGAACGCCGGCGTCTGGCTGAGTTATGGGTAAAACACGAATATCAGCGAACCGAGAAGGAGCTCGCTTTTCAGCGTGACGTTAACGCGGCCTGGCTTCGTCTCTATCCGGAAACGCTGGCGGTAAACATGGGCGCCAACGCGGCCGGCATTGCGCACGACACGCAGGGTCGCCTGGCGCTGTTTCTGAAGGAGAACTGCTCACGCTGTGATGCGCGCCTTGCCGCCGTTCTGGCTGATAACCGCCCCGTCGACCTGTATCTGGTCGGCATCGACAGCGATGACGGCCTGCGTGCCTGGGCCGTTAAGCACAATATTCCGGTAGAAAAAGTCCGCAGTCGTCAGATAACGCTTAATCACGACAATGGCCTGTGGTTCAGGTACGGCATGGGGCAGATGCCGGTCATTCTGCAGCAGGGGGAGACCGGATGGCAGGTCGCGGCGTACTGAAAAAGGCGGCCGTAGTGGTCTGCCTTGTCAGCTGCGCCTGCAATGCGGCTGACAGCCGCCAGGTCATTCCGGATGCTTACCGTCAGATAGCGGCAGCAGAACGCGTGCCGGCGGAGTCGCTGTATTCGCTGGCTATGGCAGAGAGCACCCGCAAAACCGCATGGGGTACAAAACCCTGGCCGTGGACCATCAACGTAGCCGGCCGGGGTTATCACTATGAAACGCGTGAAGCGGCCTTTACCGCGCTGCTGGGGTTCATGCAGCGCTGGCCACTGAAGAACATCGATGTCGGCGTGGCTCAGGTCAACCTTGGCTGGAACGGGCATTTTTTCCCGACTTACCGCGACGCCTTTGACCCGTATCTCAACCTCCGTGCCGCCGCCCGCATACTCCGGGCCTGTTACGAAGCCCGTCCCGGCAGCTGGTTAAACGCGGCTGGCTGTTATCACCATCCTGCCGGCGGTAAAGAAGCGCAGACCTACATCGCCATCGTCCGCCGCAAGCTTGGCCAGATTGCCCCGGTGTCATCCGGTGCACAGTCTGTCACGCCGGTCGAGCTCGCCAGTAACACCCTTACCTGGATCGAACCGAAATGATGAAACGAAACTGCTTTATCCGGAATGCTCTGTTCAGCGCGTGCCTGCTCTCCGTCGTCACGGGGGCCAGCGCAGCGCTGGTTGTGGTTGGTGACCTGGGTGGTGAGCCCACAGCGCCGTACTTTGACGCCATTAACGCTGACAAAGATGCCGTTGCCGGTGCACCCTCCGTGCCTGCAGCACCGCCAGAGTCGCTGTCCATATCCGACATGCTGCCCGTCAGCACGCCGGAAATGAGCCCGGGGCCAGTAACCCCTCAGCCGCTTGAGCTTTCAGGCATGCCGCCGGTGTTTGTTGTGGGCGACGACAGCCTGTCCAGACAGTGGCTTTCACAGCATGCGGCAGCGCTCGGTCAGATGCATGCCACAGGCATGGTCGTGAGCGTGAAAGACGCGGCTGCTCTGAGCGCGCTCCGTGCGCTGGCGCCGTCCACTGAAATGGTGCCGGTCAGCGGCGGTGACCTTGCCCGCCGCCTGCATCTGGCCCATTACCCCGTATTAATTACTGATCAGGGGCTGTCTCAGTGATGCCGGTATATGTCATTGCAGAGCTGATAAAGGCGAATCCTGTCCAGGTGGCGTTAGTTGTGGCGCTGGCCCTCGTTATGGTGTGCCTGCTTTCGCCTTTCTGTCTCAGGAGCGCCAGCGATCGTCGACACCGCCGTTATCAGAAACGCGCAGCATCAGCACTCATCCGCCTGACGGAGCTGCGTGACGACGCTGCTCGCATGGTCTGGCTGCGAAAAATGAATCCGTATGTGTTTGAGGAAATGTTGATGACTGCACTATCCCGCCAGGGGTTTCGTATCAAACGCAATGCCCGCTACAGCGGCGACGGCGGCCTGGACGGTCAGGTCTGGATAGCCGGCCAGCGCTGGCTGATTCAGGCGAAGCGCTACGGGGCCATCATCAATGCACAGCACGTTGCCGCCTTCGGTCTGCTGGCCGTTCAGGAACAGTCCCGGGGACTGTTTATTCATACCGGTCGCACCGGCCTGAGCAGCCATGATGCTTTCAGGCGCTGCCCGTTAGTTGTTCTCATCAGTGGCCAGCGCCTGCTTCAGCTGCTTGCCGGCGACAGGCGCTGGCTGGATTTTCATGACAACGTTCATTACCTGGAGCTGCAGTCCGGTTTCAGGGCCCCTTCATCCCGCCAATGAGGTCGTCTGTTATGCGTATTTTCATCAGGACCGTGCCGGTCGCTGCCATTAACGTGCTGCAGTCACTGAACGCAGGCCGTGCATTTAAATCCCTGTTCCTCCTTTTACTTAGCCTGCTGAATTATATATTACAGCTGTTTATGTACCTGCTGAAGCCCGTGTTCCTCTGGCCATTGATGTTCTTCTCCGCAGTCCTGACCATCCTCATAATTGCGGTTCCTGTTCTTTTGTTTGCCAGTCCGGTGTTTACCCTGAGTAGCGCCTGCAGCGGGCTGTTAAAGGTAATCCATCAGTTTCCTGAGATGTGGCCGGTGTTAATCCTGCTGAGTCTCCAGATCGACATGCTGCTGTTTTTGCGACGCGAATATAATCGCGAATTTACGAGAATGCGCGACCGTTTATTAAAACGGGAAATCGTTCATGCCGGGTCGGGTCGCGGTGGTGATGTGACAGATAAGCAAAGAGACTGAGCCATGAGCGATCGTTATGTCATGGAGTCGCTGCTCCGTCCTGCCGTCGAGATGTATTCGGCAACCGTGGCCGGCAGCGCCACATTCATCTGTCTGACGGCGCCCTGGTCTGTTGCGCTGGCGCCGTCGGTCAGCTGGGTGACGGCTGCGGGCTTTGGCGTTCTGGCTCTGAAACGCACTTCTCAGGGATTAAAAATACTGCGCTACCGCCGCAACATACGCCGCCTTCCTCGCTATGCGCTGACCAGTGATCAGATACCGGTCAGCCGCCGGCACCTGTTTCTCGGTAAAGGTTTTCAGTGGTCTCCCCGCCATACGCAGCGGCTGATGGAGGCCCGCCGCCCGGAATGCGAAATTTATGTGCAGCCCTCGGTCATGTACCGCCTGGCTCGCGAGCTGGAAAAAAAGATGGAGTACAGCCTGCCGTGGCTGTGTCGCATGACGTCGGCAGACTATGCCCTCAATCCGTTCCGGCCGCTGCCCCCGGTCGGCGGCAGTTCCGTTTATCATGGCGTTGAACCTGACGAGGTTAACGTCATGTCTGACCTTGGCGAGCGCGTAGGCCATATGCTGGTCATGGGCACCACCCGCGTCGGCAAAACCCGCCTGGCGGAGCTGCTGATCACCCAGGACATCCGTCGGCGCAATGCCGCCGGTGAATTTGAGGTAGTTATCGTTTTCGACCCCAAAGGTGACGCAGACCTGCTCCGGCGCATGTATGCAGAGTCGCACCGCGCCGGGCGGCAGGATAATTTCTGGGTGTTCCACCTGGGGTGGCCGGACATCAGCGCCCGCTACAACGCCGTGGGCCGCTTCAGTCGCATTTCCGAGGTGGCGTCGCGCGTCGCGGGTCAGCTCTCCAGTGAGGGCAACGCCGCCGCCTTCCGCGAGTTTGCCTGGCGTTTCGTTAACATAATCACCCGTGCGCTGGTCGCGCTTGGCCAGCGTCCGGATTACAACCTGATTCTGCGCTACGTCACCAATATCGGCGAGTTGTATGAGACCTATGTCGATAACCTTTTGAGCGGGAAGGCACCGGCGCTGATGGGCAGTCTGGAGGCACTGATGCAGGCAGGCATCAAAGAAAAAGACCTGCCACGCCACCTGCAGGGACGCCCGAACGGCATAAAAATATGGGCGTCTGAGCAGGTGCTGGCCAGCCCTCAGGGTAAAACACTCTGGGACCCGGTCCTTGATGGGCTTCGTAGTGCGGTGCAGTACGACCGTACGTACTTCGACAAAATCGTGGCCTCGCTGCTGCCGCTGCTGGAAAAACTCACCACGGGCAAGACGGCCGCGCTGCTGGCGCCCGATTACAACGACCTCAGCGATCCGCGACCTATACTCGACTGGCACAACATCATCAAGTCACGCGGTGTGGTCTACGTCGGCCTTGATGCGCTGTCTGATCCGGTTGTGGCCGCCGCCGTGGGTAACAGCATGTTTGCCGACCTGGTCTCTGAAGGTGGCCACATCTATAAGTTTGGTCTTGGCGATGAGGGTGACAAAAAAGCCGGCAAGGCCGTCATCAACCTGCACTGTGACGAATTTAACGAGCTGATGGGGGACGAATTTATTCCGCTCATCAACAAGGGCGGCGGTGCCGGCTTTCAGGTTACAGCCTACACGCAGACGCTGTCCGACATTGAGGCCCGGATCGGGAATGCGGCCAAAGCCAGCCAGGTCATCGGTAACTTTAACTCACTGGTCATGCTCCGGGTTCGCGAAAAAAACACGGCCATGCTGATGACCGACCAGTTACCTGAAGTGGGGGTCTACCAGAAAACCCTGACGTCTGGGGTAACCGACGTCTCCCGCCCGGGTGAAGGCACGGACTTTAACAGTAACGTTAACGATCAGGTCACGCTGGTTAAGGTGCCGATGATAAGTCCGTCTGACATCATCAATCTGCCGAAAGGTCAGGCCTTTGCCCTGCTGGAAGGCGGAAGGTTGTGGAAAATCCGGATGCCGCTGCCGGTCAGCGACGACAACGACCGCTTTATGCCGGCGAGTCTGAAGCAGCTGGCTGACACGATGGAGAAGAATTACCACAGCGGCGAATCCTGGTGGACGGGTGGCAACGCCGGTATCCCGGGAGGCCTTCATGTCCCAGAATGACGGCGGAAATACCCGGCAGAGCGCTCCCGCGAAACACAGACACCCGGGCCCTTTTACGCTGCTGCTGTGGGACATGCCAGTGAGCATCATCGGCATCCTGATCGGTTCGTTGTTCGTCAGCCTGGGTGTTGAATATGCGTGCATGACGTTCCTCTGGCCGGACGAGGGCGCGGCGCACAGCTATCAGGTGATGCTGGCCGAAAGCCACTGGCTGTCTTCGGGGTATACCCGAAGCCTGCTGATGGCCACGCCGGTGGAAACCATCACCCGCTGGGTTCAGGCCGCCTGGCACTGGCTGTTTGTGGACAGCGGATTCAGTCACTGGCTGGCCTCTTTCAGGGAAACGAGTCAGAAAGGGAGCGGCCTCATTCCGTCCCTGAACGGCTTCGGCGCATCCCTCATCAGCAGGCTGGGAGAGTACCTGCAGGCAACGCTCTGGGTGACGCTGATCTTCTTTATCCGCGTGATGATCCTGTTTCTCAGCATCCCGCTGTTCGGACTGGTCATCATCACAGGCATCGTTGAGGGACTGGTCAGGCGTGACCTGCGTCGCTACGGGGCAGGCTACGAATCAAGCTTTGTCTATCACCACGCTAAACGCTTCGTTAAGCCTGCGCTTTACGGACCCTGCATGCTGTATCTGGCATGGCCGACCGCAGTATGGCCAAATCTGTTTTTGCTGCCTTCTGCGCTGCTTGTTGGTGGCGTACTGGCTGTTGTAACGGCGTCGTTCAAAAAGTATCTGTGATGAGTGTGCTTGCGGGAAATCTGCCCGGAGGGCCTGCGCTGCTGCAGGCCTTTTTTTATGGCTGAAAAGAGGATTCAGAGGTTCATGCCCAGAACATGCACCGTGACATTTTGGGTAGCCGTGTTACAGAAATTATCCCTGATAAACGTCATACCCTGTCTTTCATAAAATCTAAGCGCACGGGTATTTTCTTTAAGAACCTCAAGCCACAGAAAGTTACTCCCTCTTTCTTTCGCCATCTCAGCCACTTCACCAAATATGAGTTGACCGTAGTTTTTCCCGGTTGTGCCTTCTGAAAGATAGAGTTTTTTCAGAAGAGTACCCTGTAAAGATGTTCCCGGAATATTGCATTGCCATATGACTTTCACAAATCCGATCGGAGCCGAAGTCTCGACTACATACCAGCCAGCGGAAGAGTCAGCAAGGCTGGTTTCGATGACCTGTGGCGAATACTCCTGATTAAGGAACTCCTCCAGTTCCTCGCTGTGGGTCCAGTACTGCTTAAAATGATGGGTGTATGTACTGACACCCAGCTCACTCAGGAGCGAAACATCACACTGTCTTGCTTCGCGCAGAATTAATGTCATTCATTTATCCCGGACTATAAATGTCATCGTGACGTTCAGGGGAAAAGCCAGCGTCCGGCTTCTGCAGACTCAATCAGCATTCTGACGGTAAGAGCTGCAGGTTCATGATGGTCCGTGCGCATATACTTTGGCAGTATCGCGTTAGGCAGGAAGCGTATGCCCTCATTGGGGAAGTATTTCCTGAACTCAAAATGGGTCAGGTCGATGCCAAATTTCTCGGCGTACTCCACCATAAAATCATAAGCATCTTCCGGCAACACCAGTTCCTTTCCGGTGCTCAGTGAAACGTCATCTGCCATTTCCCAGAAATGTTTTTTAATCAGGTTTCGCACCTCAGCAGCAGTGTCCATAAACTTACTCCTTTTCACCCGTAATCAGACTATAACGATGGCGGACGTTATTCGTAATGATGTAGATGTCTCTGGCTGTGATAACGGCCCCAATCCAGGGCACCCAACGACCAATATAGGTCGCTACGTTGTTTGTATAGGCCCACTTACCGCGCACCATGCTGCCCAGTGTGAGTGTACGCCGCCTTTTACTGAAACGCTGGCGAATAAGCTTACGAGTTACAAGCGAAAGAACACTGGTTCCTTTGGTTGTTTTTTTAGCATCCAGCTTACCTGGAACAGAGATAAAAGGCAGGCTCGAGATCATAGAAGCAACGGCCAGGACGTCCGTGATGCCGCTGAAGGTTTTCATAAATTCATCAAGAATGAGCCACATCAGCAGCTCTTCTTTATCCACACTCATGCCGTCAAAGTAATATTTCCCGCCCAGTTGTTCGGTCGTGTCCATGTGAATTCAGCTCCGTCTGGCAATGCATTGTGTATTTAATCATCGCCCAACCGGCGCTTTTTTTGCCAGAAACAATCTGCTTTTATTTTCAGAAATCCATAAAGATTTTACTGCTGTCAGGCGGTCGCGGTTGCGGCACTCTCACCCTCATCTGATACCCGGGAGACCCGTACATGCGCCGTTTACCCCCTTTCATTGCACTCCTCGTCTGCGTCATGCCGGCCGTGGCGTGTCATGCCTCCGAAAAGGACGAGCTCGCGCTGGTGATGCGCCAGCTGGATCAGGTCCAGGCGGGCCTTGACCGTGCCCGCGTGGTGGCGAACCAGAATCAGGATGCCCGCTTTTACTTCGACTATCAGCAGGCAACCCGCGACATCGCCACCATGAAACAGGGTATTTCCACCTACCTCGAACCGTCCCGGGCACAGCCTAACACCGGCTCAGCGTCGGTGAGCGGGCAGTACCGGGCGCAGGAGCCCACGTGGCGATGAACGGCGCTCAGACCTCCGGCTGGGCGGCAGGCACCGGTGGCAGCCTCACTCCTTCCCAACTGAACATTCTGATCCTGAGCGCGCTCGCCATCGTCATCCTGCTGTTCTCTGCCTGGGCGCTGGTTCAGGCGTACCGGGGCCTCGCGTCTAAAACAGTGACTTTTCGGCAGTTTACCGAAACGTTCATCCGTCTGGCGCTCCTGTGGCTGCTGACCCTGTTTTTCTTTTTTAACTGAAAGGACACCGCAATGAAACTCCGTTTTATCAGGTTCTGCCGTGCCGCACGACTACGTGCCACGCTGCTCATTCTTCTACTTTCTGACGGTCAGGCGCGAGCCGGGCTGCCTTCCGTTCAGCAACCGACAACGGGCGGCGGTGGTGGGATCTGGAACACCTGGATGGGCTACGCAAAAATGGCCGGCTTGGGTTTTGGTCTTCTTGTAACCGTCTCTGCTTTCCTGGCTGTTGCGCACGCCGTCATTACTTCGTTTCACGATGTCCGTAAAGGTAAGGGCACCTGGACCGAACTCATTCTTTACAGCGTCGTCGGCATCATCCTCATCCTGGTGGTGATTTTCCTTGCGACACAGGCAGCAGACATTCTCTGAGGAGCATTGATGGCCGTTATCGACTTTCTCCCCGACCGGCTCAATTACCCGCCCGTGGTGTACCGGGGATTTACCGCCGGCGAGTTTCTGCTTGCGGCAGGTACGGGCAGCCTGGTGGGCATTCCACTGGGCATACCGCTTTGCCTGGTGCCCCACGTCGGCTGGTTGGCGTTCCCGACCTGCATGCTGCTGATGCCGATTCTAACTGTGTTTTTCGGCGGGAGCTGGATTGCTGCCTACAAGCGCGGCAAGCCTGAAAACTATATCTGGCAAAGGCTGGAGCAAATCCGCTGCCAGTTTGGCTTGTCTCGCTCAATGATTCTGGCCAGCCGCGCCTGGGAGCTGCAGCGAACGTCTGCACGCACTATTAGGAGGTTCACATGAGCCGGTTTCGTAACGGTATCACGGCGCGTGATAACCACATCTTTACCCTGCGCATTTTTTGCGTGCTCTTTTTCGCCGGCATGTTGGTCACATCAGTCGGCTGGATGCGGGCGCCCTCAGACATGACCATCCACATTCCCCCCGACCTGCGCTCCGGCAGCACGCAGAAATGGTGGGTTATTCCGCCCTATACGGTGTACGCCTTTGCGTTCTATATCTTCCAGCAGCTCAACGCCTGGCCGACAAACGGTGAGGTGGACTATTCGGCGAAGATTGCCCAGCTCAGCCCTTACCTGACGCCGTCCTGCCAGGATTTCCTGAACAGGGACTATGAGTTTCGTAAAAACAGCGGCGAGCTCAAGGACCGCGTGCGCGTGGTGTATGAAATTCCCCGTCGCGGATACAGCGACAGCAGCGTCGACATCCTGAGTGACGATCGCTGGGTGGTCCGGCTCGACCTGATAGCTGACGAGTACTACCACGCCGAGAAGGTCAAGCGAGCGCTTGTTCGTTATCCCCTCAAAGTCGTGCGCTGGGAAGGTGATCCGGCGCGCAACCCGTTTGGCATGGCGCTTGACTGCTATGCCTCCACGCCGCAGCAGCTCGAAGCCATGCCGCAGGTTGAGCCAGAGAAAAAATCAGGAGTCTTCCAGTGATGAAACGTCCTCTGATACTGCTGTGCCTGCTGCTGGTCTCTGGCCTGACGCAGGCGGTTGAGCTCATGAAGTGGGAGCGTATTCCGCTGCAGATACCGCTCACCGTCGGCCAGGAGCGCATCGTGTTCGTGAATAAAAACGTGCGCGTGGGCTTCCCACCCTCGCTCAACGGCAAAGTGCGCATTCAGAGCACCGGCGGCGCAGTGTACTTCGATGCCAGAGAGGCCTTTCCGGTGACGCGCATCGAGCTGCAGAACAAGGAAAACGGCGAAGTCATCCTGCTTGACGTCAGCGCCGTGCCCGGCAAGGTGACGCGCGAACCGGTAAAGCTGGTCTATGACGGTGAGGTGGCCACTGCAACGGCCAGTGACAGACAGTCGGTGAGCGGCGATGCTGGCAGCAGCAGTAAAAGTCCGTCTCCGGCGTCGGGTACTGACGCTGTGACAGCACACAAAGCACCAAAACTCAGCGCCCCGCTGCCGGTGGTATTGACCCGCTATGCCGCACAGAGCCTGTACGGGCCGGTCCGCACCGTGGAGCCGGTGCCGGGCATCAGCCCCGTGTCGCTGAAGCTGCCCTCGTCCATTACCACACTGATGCCCGGTGAGCCCGTATCGGTCACGCCGATGGCGGCCTGGAGCCTGCTGGGCGACAGTGTGGTGGCGCTGCAGGTGCGTAACCGCTCGGCCGACAAGGTGGTCCTCGACCCGCGAGAGCTGCAGGGACAGTTCGAGACGGCGACCTTTCAGCACCGCTGGCTGGGTCGTGCCGGCACGCCTGAAGACACAACGGTCGTGTACCTGGTCATTCAGGGACGCCCTGAAGGCGCGTTTATCGCTGAACCCGTCACGGTCATGCCTAAAACGGCACGGAGGGCGAAGAAATGAGCCAGCCCGGCACAAACCTGATAGTGAAAATTGCGGTGCCGGTGGTGCTGACCGCCGCCATCGTTGTGGGCGTTAAATCCTGCTCGGATTCAAAGGAAAAAACGACGTCGACGCAAAAAACCACCAATGCAGCGCTTAAAGACCTGTCGCCTGATGATCTTAAGGCGCTGGGCGTTGAAGGCGACACGCCGCAGGACACCCTGCGCACGATAGTGGGCAACTTTCGCCGCGTTCAGGATCGGCTGGATACACTTGCCGACAATAACAAGAAGCTGAACGAGGAAAACGCGGATCTGAAAAAGACCAACAGCAACGTGGATGCTCAAATTAACGAGGCCGTGGCCAACGCCCGTGCTGACGAGGCTGACAAGCGGGCAAAGCTCAGCGCACAGGTTTCCGACCTCAGTTCGCAGGTCGGTCAGATGCTTGAGCAACTGAAAAACAAAAATGCCGCAACGCCTGACAAAAGCAGTGCAACCGGTAGCGACATTCCGATTGGTCTGGGCTATGACAACGGCACCAGTGGCAGCGTCGCGATGTCAGCCCCTGCCTCAGATGGCCTGCAGTGGGTCGAACCTAAAGACGGACTCCCGGTGGATGCCAGCGGCAAACCCGTGAATGACAGCAATAAAAATAGCGCGACCGGCTTCTCGTTTGCCTCGTCATTCGGTGAAGCGGGTGACGCCGGTAAGCAGGCTGGCGCAGCGGTTTCCACAGCCGTCAGTCAGGCCGTGCCGGATGCGGTGAAACCCGTCGATCCGGTGTTTACGCTGCCGGAGAACTCCACTCTGGTCGGCAGTCGCGCCATGACGGCATTGCTTGGCCGCGTTCCCATTGACGGCAAAGTCACTGATCCATACCCGTTCAAGGTTATGTTAGGCAAAGACAATCTGACGGCCAACGGCATCGAGCTGCCGGACGTTCAGGGCGCCATCGTGTCCGGTACGGCGACCGGTGACTGGACGCTGTCCTGCGTGCGCGGGTCCATTACCAGCATCACGTTTGTGTTCGCGGACGGCACGGTGCGCACGCTGCCATCGCCGGACAGCCAGAACGGCGGCAGTAATAACCAGAATTCACATAACAGCAGCGGAAATGGCAATAACAGTATCGGCTGGCTGTCGGATGACAACGGCATTCCCTGCATCTCCGGCACCCGTAAAAGCAACGCATCCACCTATCTGCCGACTATCAGCCTGCTGGCAGGCGCTGCCGCTGCCGGCGATGCCCTTTCACAGAACCAGATGACGGGCCAGACCAACGCCATGGGCGGCGTGACGCAGACCCTGACCGGTGATGCGGGACAGGCCGTGCTGGGTAAATCGCTGTCCGGGAGCATGAAAGAAACGGTGGACTGGGTAAAACAGCGATATGGCCAGACGTTTGACGCGATATACGTGCCGCCGGGTCAGACCGTGGCGCTGCACATTACCCGCCAGCTGGCGATTGACTACGAAGAGAAAGGCCGCAAGGTGAAGTATGACTTCAGCCTGGCAGGCTCAGGTACGGGGATGGACTGATGAACAGCCAAAGAAAAGACAGCAGTGAGCTTGAGTACCGCGTGGGTTATACCCCGCTAAGTGGCCGACTGTATGCCGGCTTCGTCCGGCGAGATACAGGCAAGTGGGAAGCTGAACCGCAGGACGTGACGGACTGGGCCATGCTGGCCGTCGCGCAGAAGCTGGTTCGTGAAAATACTGATGTTCTCATGAAGCAAGCGGACGGCCGCATCCTGCGCCTTTCAGCAGTCATTTCAGAGGTGCACACGCTGGAGGCTGATGATGAAGAATAATGCCTTAATTTTGCTCATTCTGAGCGGGACAGTTGCACTGATGCTGAGCGGCTGCAGCACCTCCAAAGATGAAATGCTGCCCCCCGGCGACAGCACCATGCTGGAGCTCTGGAACAACGGCTCATCCACCACACACGCCACCGCTGAAAGCCGCACCACGCTGCGCCGGCCCGTCTCCGACAGCGAACGCACGATCGGACAACAGACCCGGGACAGCTACAGTCGCACCCAGGAAAATGAAATTCAGCAGACGTTTCCGCGCCTGCCCAATCCGGACATGGTGATGTATGTGTTTCCGCATCTGGCCGACGGCAACACGCCGGTGCCGGGCTACAGTACCGTGTTCCCGTTTTACAGCCAGGTGCAGTATGCGCTGCCCGGCGAACGCACGGAGGCGCTGTAAATGGCCTTTCGTCTTTTTCGCCGCAGCCGTGAAGCCCAGACTGAACATCAGTACGGTCACGGACCGTTCTCGGTTGAGGGCCATGAGCCGATCACCCGTGACGGCCGGCTGACGCACGCCGATGAATCAGGCCTGTATGCCACCGGTCCCTCCATTATTGACCACGTTCCCTGGGGGGAATACCTGCCGGAACACCAGTGTATCCTGCTTGACGACGGCGTTTCTGTGGGAGCAGTTTATGAGATCAATCCGGTCGGTACTGAAGGCCGTCCCGAATCGCGCCTGGAAGAAATCCGTGACGTGGTTGAAAATGCGCTGCAGGACAGCATTCCTGAACTGGACTCACACCAGTGGGTGGTACAGTTCTTCTGTCAGGACGATTCGGATCTGTCGGCGTATATGGATTCCATCCGGGGCTACGTCAGACCCCGGGCACAGGGGACCGCTTTCACCGAGGCCTGGCTGAACGAGCAGGAGCGGCATCTGAAAAACGTGGCCGCTGAAAAAGGACTGTTTGTGGATGAAACTGTGACAGGTGCGCCCTGGCGTGGGCAAATCCGCCGCACGCGCATGGTGGTTTACCGCTGGGTGGAAAAACCTTACCGTGACCCGATGGCGCCAGAAATATTACTGAATCAGGTCTGCGACCGTCTGACCTCGGCAATGAGCGGTGCCGGCATTCGTTCCTTGCGCCAGAACGGTGAGCAGATACACAGCTGGCTGCTGCGCTGGTTCAACCCGGCCCCCCAGTGGACAGACAAGGCCACGCTTTACCGCTGTGCCCGTCACCGCGATGACGGGCCCGGCGACCTTCCTCTGCTCAATGACTTCAGCGAAAGCCTGTGGTTCACCCGCCCACGCAGCGATGCGGACAAGGGCATATGGTGGTTTGATAACGTCGCGCACAAAGCGGTGCCGGTAGCCCGGCTCCGTAAAAGTCCTCAGACCGGACATCTGACCGGTGAAGTTCAACGCGGCGAAAACATTAACGCCATTATGGACCTGCTGCCGGAAGGCACCGTGCTGGCCATGACGCTGGTTGTGCAGCCTCAGGACAAACTTGAGGCGAACTTTGCCAGCCTGAGCCGCAACTCAATGGGAGAAAACGTCGATTCCCAGCGAGCCCGTGAGGATGCCGCCACGGCCCGCACGTATCTGGGTAACAAGCACAAGCTGTACCGGGCGGCCATTACCCTGCTCATAAAAGGTCTGGACGAGGACGCACTGAGCAAACGCTACCTTGAACTTAGCAGTGAGCTACTGAACTGTGGACTGGAGCCGGTCAATCCGGAACACGATATCGGCCCGCTCAGCACATATATGCGGGCGCTGCCGATGTGCTTTAACCCGCAGCATGACCGCCAAAACTGGTATACGCGCCTGATGTTTGTTCAGCACTTCGCCTGTATGGTGCCGGTTTACGGGCGTGACACCGGCACCGGCCATCACGGACTTACTTTTTTTAACCGGGGCGGTGCGCCTCTTTCTGTCGACCCGCTGAATAAAGCGGATCGCACCCAGAACGCGCACCTGTTGCTGTTTGGCCCGACCGGTGCCGGCAAGTCTGCCACAGCGGTGGACAAGCTGTCCCAGATGGTGGCCATCTATCGAACGCGTATTTTCCTGATTGAGGCGGGGAACAGCTTTGGCCTTTACGGTGACTACTGTGCGTCGCTGGGACTCAGCGTTCACCGCGTCAGCATCAAGCCCGGCAAGGTCGTGTCGCTGGCACCCTTTGGTGACTCGCACCTGTTACTGTATGTGAAGCCCGAAGCGTTGATTATCAGTGAGGAAGACCTGCCGGATACTGATGCAGACGATGAGGATGATGAAGACGGAGAGCGTGACGTCCTGGGTGAAATGGAGATTGCCGCCCGCCTGATGATTACCGGTGGTGAAGCCTCTGAAGAGTCCAGAATGACGCGTGCCGACCGGGGCATGATCCGCGAGGCCATCATGAATGCTGCCCGTAAGGCTTACGCTGAGTCCCGCCAGATGCTGCCCGAGGACCTGATGTTTGCGCTGCAGGACATTGCTCATGACGTCAGCCTGGGCGACGACGGCCGCGAGAAACGCACGCCGGCCCGTCGCGCCCGCGCCGAGGAGATGTCAGAGGCGCTGCGCATGTTCACGGAAGGTTTTGAGGGTGAACTGTTCAACCGCCCGGGCACCCCCTGGCCGGAGGCCGACGTAACGATCGTGGACCTTGGGCAACTGGCCCGTGAAGGGTATGAGGCGCAGATGGCCGTGGCGGTGATTTCACTGCTCAACACCATCAACAACATCGCCGAGCGCGATCAGTACCTCGATCGTGACATCATCGTGCCCATTGATGAGGGGCACATCGTCACCACCAACCCGCTGCTTGGACCCTATGCCACGAAAATCGCCAAAATGTGGCGAAAGCTGGGCACCTGGCTGTGGATTTTTACCCAGAACCTTGAGGACTTTCCGGACACGGCCAAAAAAATGCTGAACATGGCCGAGTGGTGGATTTGTCTGGTCATGCCCCCGGCAGAGGTTGAGCAGATTGCACGCTTTAAGACACTTAATGATGAGCAAAAGGCGATGCTGCTCTCTGCCACTAAACTGCCGCGCAAATATACAGAGGGAGTGATTCTGTCGCGTAAGGTGCAGGCCTTATTCCGGGCTGTACCACCCAGCCTTTACCTGGCGCTGGGCATGACGGAAAAAGAAGAGAAAGCAGAACGCCGGGCAATTATGAATGAATTTAAGTGTTCGGAGCTTGAGGCCGTTTACCATGTTGCACGTCGCCTTGACGAGAGCCGTGGTCTTATTCACTGGCAGGGGATCTTATGAAAAAACTGACCATGGCGCCGCCACTGGTTGTCGAGGACAAGGCTTTAATCGCCACTGTCATTTTTACCGTCCCGCCGCAGGGGCAGGCATCGGTCGGTGAGACGGATAACCGTGCCATCGTGCAGCTCCGGGAGGAGATAGGTCAGCGCCTTGAGCATCCCTTACTGGTATCGGTCTATCCGCATCGCGTCGGGCGCCGCAGCTGCACGGCCGTTCATCTATCCGGAGCCAATAACAGGGCACTGGATATTCTCATTACCGTCACGGGCAACACACTCTGGCCAACTGAGGGGGATTACAAAACCGGTATCCGCTGGAATATCTGTGTGCCCGATGCGACCGATATGCTGTGGGTGCTGAAAGAGATAGACCGCGCGACAGAAGCAGAGATGAGTCATTAATAAGACCCTTCGTTATCGCCCGGCACCGGGGTTTGGTGTCGGGCGGGAACGGAGGCTGCGGGTGCGGGCGGCATAGAGCCCGCGTGTATTACGACTCCCACCAGTACTATTAGGCTTCAATGAGCTCTCCTTGAGTTGCAGTATTTCTGCTAGATGTGATCGTCAAAAGTAATAGAACAGGCAAAAAAATTAGTTGTATTTTCACATTGGAATAAAGTCAGAAGCTGAAATCCAGTCTGGTGGGATTTCCATCTCTTTGCCTAATTTAATTGAGCCATTCACAAAAGCATTCAAGTGTCTTTTGTGCTGTTTTATTGCCCATGTCAAGCTCTGGAACTCAAATGCAATTCTTAGAAACGATTGTGTTGAGACTCTAAACCCTCCATCTAAAATATTTCCTGTGGCTGAAATTTGTGCATACCAGTGCTCATCCTGTAAGAAAATGACATGTAGACCGTTCCTATTAAATCTTCTTTTAATGGCCTGCAGGTCAAGTAGAACAAATATATTCAAACTTCCGTCAATGAAATTGTATATATGTTCAGGGTTTAGAGTTAGAAGGAAGGGTGTGTAGGGGTGCCAGCTCATTTCGTCCTTGAAGTCGTTCAAATTGATCATATGAACGTACTTGGCAGAAATCTTCTCAAAAACTTCTCTATTTGGTTTTGTTATGGCTATGTAGTGAATCCCTTTCTCTGGTGAGACATGGCTAGTGCCTTCTTTATAACACTTACATATACAATCATTTATAGCTCGCAAGTGATATTTTTCCTTTCCTGTATGCTCGAGTCTTATCACAGGGCCATTACCTCTGAAATTCTCTGCCTTATCGCTTATGAGAAATTTATTAAGTTCATCAATTTTTTTAAGTTGCTTTTCTCCTCTTTTGTTAATCCTACTTGAAGTCTTTACTTCAATGGGATAGGGATCATTCTGTCCCAAAAGACATACGTCGCCATGTCTTAGAGTGTTCGTCAGGTCGCATAACACTGCTGGTACATTATTTTCAGCCGCTGCATTTAAAAGCTTAATTTCATTTCTTAGGCCTTTCTTTCCAGAAATAAATCCGGAGGTTTCCTTAACTTTGTAATTTTCATCATAAAGGAATTGTTTTATAGCGTATTTGTCACAATAATGGAATGCAATGCTATCTACATACATCTTCCAAATATAAATAGCATATCTATAACCCTCTATTCTGCTGTTGAACTCCTCAATTAGAATAGTTATTTCATTTGACCGTTCCTTGTTTGGTCTGTCGTTTGCTTTCTCAAAACGTAACTCCTTAATTTTTTCCTTCAATTGAATAATGGATTTTTCAGCTCGTTTAACCTTCTTTAAAATTAATAATTGAAAATCTACAATTGCTCTTGGTGGCAAATTATCGTAACTCCTGATAATGTGGAGCATCGCTGTTAACTGTTTGAAGCTATTTTTGTATCTTGCAACCATTATGAATCCCCACACCAAAAAAATTATTTATTCAACACGAAGGCAAGATTCGTCTTGATTACCTGTAGCCTTTATAGAAATAATAACAGTCACAAAACCACTAACCAAGTTAAATCTATGCTCATTTCACAAAATTCGTTCAATTAAATTAACTTACAAAGGTGGCGAGGCGTAATGCATTAAACGTCATACTTGTAGAGTTTAGTAACCAAACCTATCTATCTTTCGCTCATTGATTGATATGCTCTATAATGGAAAGAAATATTCGTAGAAGGCCTCAAAAATTTTTGACCATGATCGTCATAAGCTACCAATATTTCTTGCCATAATAGACGTTACAGATAAAAATAGAACCATGTACAATAAGATAATAGATTATTGCAAACAATTCCAACATGAAAATCAAAATTTTGTTATCATAAGTCTTTGGTTTAAAGGAAAGTGTAATTTCTACTGTGAATTAATTATGAGGTAAAAATGGGTGCCAATGGTTCACTAGCAGTCTTTGCAATACTTCTTGCTTGGTATACTCTTTTGACAGATGAGAGACGGGTTGATTTTAAATTACGAATATCCAATAAATATATTTCATTGATTGGCTTTATTGTTGCGATAATTTTGATTGTTATTTACTCCAAAGTATTGCTAAGCATTATCCCTGTAAAACCTATCCCTTGGGTTTTGGGTTTTAACGAAGATACTTTGGCTTTTACTTGCTTATGTATCATAGTTATTTTGTTTGGGCTTAAGATTTTAGGAAAAAAAATACCAAAAGCGAACCTTAGAAAGTGGATAATTGTTTCAGAAAAGTATTTGCGTGCAAAGAAATTTGAACAGCTGGGGTATCTTTTTGAAAAATATCATGAGCAATTATTTGGCATTATCAACCACGATAAATGGTATATTCGAATCCATTACTACTTGAGCCCCGGGTTAATGCAGATGATAGGAGGAAAAAGAATTCGATTTAAAAGATCAAAAGCACTTCTGTCGAAGCTTTTCCCTTATAAAGATAAAGGTAAAGAATCCATTCAGTTGAATATATCTAAAATTCTTAAATCTAAGTCATTCGCCCATCATTTGATTGATGCACATCCCCACGTAGCTATGAAAGCCACCTGTTTACGATTTAGAGATAATGAGGAATATAACACAAATTTTTTCACGTATCTTATTTCTAATCAAAATAGCATGTTTTATAGAGAGTTGCGTGATAATCAAAATCGCTCTTTTACTGGGGAGTATGCCTTAGACGAAACCAACCCCTTTTTAAATTTTTTTTTGAGTGATATTAGCACTGCGATAAATGTTGGAATATGGAAGCCTCTGGGAGACTACTTAGTTAGCTATATAAGAAAACAGGGTGGCAATTCGGGCTTTTACAATCAATCGGACAATAATTTTTCAAGCAGTGATGAACGCTGGGAATGCCCTATCTTCGTTGGACTAACCTTTTTCGACGTCATGGTATCAACAGCAATATTTCAACGTTCGAAAAACCACATGTGGCTCATGTATTATCGTTCTTTTTTAGAGGAAGTTCTTAAAAGTCGTGAAGTGACAGGGGAGGTTGATCTTTATAGGGAATTCCCTGTGCGATTTGATTATTTGATATTTGAATTAGTCTATAATTGTAATGTATGGGTAGGTGCAGCTGAACACCTTAGCTATGATGGCATTTCATTGGATGAAGTCATGCTCTCTCCAGAGTATAAAGCAACAACAACATTGGGGGGCATGATGTATGTGATCATAACATCTGAAAAATTGCATGAAAATCAAAAAGAATATCTTTTAGATATCGTCATTAAAAGAATGAGCTCTCTTGATAAAGTTAACAAATCATTTTACGCTAAGGAAATATTTAATAACCTTATCCGCCCTAGCTCTTTTTCAGCCGTTGATACGAATGCAGTAAAAGAATTGCGCAAACTTTATAGAGGCATCGATCATTTTCTTAAAAGCGGCTCTTCAACTTTTGAAGTTGAACTTTCAAAGATACCATAGAGAATAAGTTGTTAGGTTTTTTTATTTCCTCCACTACCTGCAGAGGAGGCAGGTAGTGGTTGTTTTTCTAGTAATTTAGGTTTCATTATTTGATATATACCCTATCCAAATGTGATAACAATCCACTACTGTCAGCCTGCTTCGTGAGACACAGTACCAGTGGCCTCGTTGCTCAACTGATTCAGCAAAGCTACCTTCCGGTTTCATTATGCCTTTTCGCTCATCATATCCGGCAATTTTGTCCCCGTTATTCTTCCAGGCTCCCATTATGACTTCTTCATTTACCCCTTAATCTGCATCAGGAAAATGGTTCTGAAACCACTACAGGAGCATTCTGATGCGACATCCCTTCGAACTCGACCCCGAAATCATTCATCACATCATATACAGCCAGGCTGGCTCAGTGGCCAAAGCCCTTATCGAGCTCATCATGAACAGCGTTGATGCCGGCGCGGGCGCGGTCATCCTGGATATTTCCCCGGAAGGCTTCACCTGCCGTGACGACGGTCATGGTTTTGCGACACATGACGATGTGAAACGCTATTTTGGCCGGTTCGGTACGCCTCACCGCGAAGGCGATGCCACCTATGGTCGTTTTCGTCTGGGCCGTGGCCAGATTATGGCACATGCCCGGACCGTCTGGCGCTCACAGCGCTGGCAGATGGAAGTCGACACGCGGGTAATGGGCTATGAGTATGAACTCACAGAGCCCGGTGAGATTCAGGAGGGGTGCGCCATCAGCGGCGACTGGTATGAGCCGCTGTCCACACAGGAGCGAATGTCCTGCATTCAGGAAGTGCGTGACCTAGTGCGCTACACGCCTGTCACCGTCAGCGTGAACGGCACCGTGATTACCCGTAAGCCTGAGCTGGAAAAGTGGGACGCGGAGGACGACGTGGCCTGGTATCGCCTGCGTGAAGACGGCGCCGTGTCCATCTATAACCAGGGCGTACTCGTGCGGCATGACCCGGGGCATAACTGGGGCGTGGGCGGTATTATCGTAAGTAAACAGGCCATTGCGCTCAACGTGTCGCGCACTGAGATTCTGCGCAAGAGCTGCCTGATCTGGAAACAGGCGGCATCGAAATTTAGCGAGCTGGCCCAGGCCTTCTCTGACAACACCGGCAGCCACCGTAAAACAGAGGCACGGCGCGAAAAAACGGCGCGTGCGCTGCTTGCCGGCGAGGGTGACCTGCAGAAGCTGTTTAACGGTGAGGAGGTCATTACGCTGCTCCCGGGCAAACAGCACGTCACCTTTGAGCACTTCCTGCGTAAGTGCTGGCAGTCTCAGTACTCTGAGGATAAGCACTGTTTCACCCTTGCGGAAGTCGCAGACGACGTCCCCCGGGGCGAGCTGATTGCGCGTGCCGGCATCGCGACCGTCGTGCATCCAGTAACGCTGACCCGCTTTGGCTGTCACAGTCAGGACGACTTCACGGAGTGTATGAGCCGCGTCCGTAACAACCTCCTTGCGTTCCGGGAGCAGCTGCCTCCTGAGGGCCGCTGGGGCCATCACTTCAGCAGGGAGCTGCAGCTCATCGATTTTGACACACTCAATGCCCGGTTTATCAACCACATGCAGATGGTGAGTGAAACCGCGCTTGATAAAGAAACCCGGCGGGCCTGGACCGCACTGCGGTTCTGTCTGGCGCAGTATGCCCGCCTCTGCGCAGGGGGGGAAATGTGGAGCACGACCCGCGCCAGGGGCGGCGTGAGGTTTCAGATTTTCCTGGGTGAGTCGACGTCGGCCGAAGCCTGGACAGATGGTGAAACGTACATCGCCTATAACATCGATATCGTTCGCCAGCTCAAGACAGATGCGCTCAGGACCGCCAGCCGACTTTTCAGCCTGACGGAGCACGAGGTGGCGCACGAGGGTGACAGCCTTGACTGTGGTCATGATGAGGAATTTTATCAGCGGTTTCACTATATCAGCACGGCCTGTGCCGCTCACCGCCAGCACTTCATGCACGTCTGGCTGATGAAATACACGACCAGCCTGGAGGGGGCAGGTAAACGCGCCAAAGGCCGCGCCTGGCAGGAGCGTTACCTGGCAGAGCGTGCCAGCACCGGCCGGGAAAGAAACGGACTGCCCGGCATCATCACTGACGACAGCCTCTCTGATGCGATCGCAGCACCCGCGGAAGCGGAAGACGGTCATCGTCTAACCTTCCTGAATCAGCAATTCGGGGTGTCAGGTCCGCACACGCCGGCATCCGTTAACTGGTCAGAAGTGGTGGCTGAGGGTATAGAGGAAGCCAGACTGGCCCGCGAGAAAAGAGCTGAAGACAAACAGATGTGGGATGAAGAGTGGGAGGCTTACCGGTTATCACCCGCTTTCCTGCAGCTTGTAAAAGATCACGTCGCGTCTCTTAACGCGTCTGCACGGCAGGAGCGCAGGTCAATGCCTCGCTACCGCAGCCGTTTGATGGAGTTTCTTCCAGGTGCTACTACCGATAATCTTACTGACGATATTGCGTCATATCTTTATAACGAAACCTCCGGCGTCAGTGAAGAAATGGACGCCTGGCAGCGCAGAACATGGGAACAGCTAGGGCCATATCATCCCCTTCCTGATCATAAAGAAGTAATCCCCGAATCCTGGCTACCGTTCATTAAAGACGGTGAGACTCTTGAAAAGATTGAACGAAAGGCAGATGCATCAGGCTTCTACAGCGAGTTTGAATACCTGAAATGGCGGCTTTCAAATGAGGCTGAAAGTCTGAATCAATAAAAAAGGAGCCGTTTGCGCCTTGACCACAAGGCGCTATTTATCAAGGTAGCCTATCGGGATCTGTATTTGGCGTATTTCTTTTTGATGTAAAAATTGCTTTAAACTTCTTAAAGTAACTATCAAAAAACCATTTTGTATAATTACCTTCAATTTCCTCCAAAACTGAATACTTCATCTCATGAAGTTCATTTTTATAATCACACTTCTTACTTAACAAATCTAAAGGTGTTGATCTGAGAGATGATAACTTTTCATCACACAATAGTTCCTTACCAATCCTTTGTGATAAATGAGATAGTTGCATTTCAATTAATGAAACACTAGAAGCCAAAAAATTATCTAGCTCTAATTCCTTTGTATCTCTAGAGGATAGCTTATCTAAAACCTTATCAAATAGAGATTCTATTTGTTGGCAAATTTTATCCTTTTGCCTAGAAATATCATTTCGCTTGAAGGCTCTATTATTGAAATAAGATGCAACAAGCCAACCAATTATAGCAATCACAATGCTTGTATAATTAAACTCTGCTTGCATCGCTCTCTGCCTTATTCAATCTTTCATCAATCAAGGCCTCAATACTCTTAATGTCTTTATGAGTATAAGTCAGTTTTTTCTTAAGCTGGCTTAATGTGTAGCCTTCTACTCGAATCAAACCGCCAAACGCTTCATCAATAAATGAACGCCCATAACGGTTATAACCCGTCAATTCAACATGCACTAAATCATACTCTTTGAGAAAGCCTGCGAGATATTTACGGAAATTTTCCCCACAGCCAGCCCCATCGTCTGGGTAGCGCCCGTATGGCTTTTTATTGAAGTCTTTAATAACATTGATATTTTTAGTCTTCATAGCTGACCTTGATGTTCCACTGAATTAAAGTACCAGGTACTTTATGAGTTAACTCGTGAATTTTATCACCTTTCTGATTAGAAAGCTTAAACATACCTAAGTTACTGTAAATCCAGAGTTTTCCATTTTCATTATTTAGTACCAAAGCTTTAATACTTTTACTTCCTTGACCATGTTTATCATGGGCAGTACCGGTTACGTCACCAATCATAGAAATTGCTATTTTTATTGCATCAGAAACAATACCCACTTTCATTTTAGAGCGCTCTTTATAACCTAAACCTATTCTTTCAAGCTCTTCTTTAACCGCAACTTTTAGACCTGGAAATTCAGATCTAAGTGTACTCATAAACCATGTCTTCTGCATTACAGTTGCAGGTATACCAACACCTTCATCATATATAGCGAGATAAATTTGATCATGAATTACATGACATGCAAGCCACCATTGCTTTTCATCATATTTTTTATGTGGATAAGCGTGCAAACCAACGTTATTTATTGCTTCCTGAACAGCATCTGCATATGTATGTTCTGTTTCAGGGTTCATCTTGTTTTTGTAAATTTCTTTCTGTATGAAATCTATAATCTCATCTCTGTATTCCCCACCCACCCCGCTAATAATTGGTAAGTTTACAACATTTTCGAATACGGGTTTTAATTTTTCCCCCCGACATAAAGCGACCAGACCTGAGTCTCTTAAAAGCTGATTGACCTTGAAATCCGTTGAAAATAATATCCTGTACGACAAACCTTGACGAATTGAAGTCTCAACACTGGCATAAAGAATTACCAACGCCGCCATTTTCATTGTCTTTGTGTTTGTAAAATCCAAATATAATCTCTCATCAGGATTATATATTTTATTTCTAACGTCATATATCGAGCGTAGAGAACGAACAAAAAAAAGAGGCTTGTCTGGTGAGTATATTGAAAATTCAGATGGAAACCGAATTAAGGTGTTATCTTTTTTCTTAAGCGATTTTTTTTTCTGACGAAATTGGGAATACTCTTTCCCTTGACGAGAAACTCTTCGCTGCCACCTTTCAAAGGCTAGCCTAATTTTTACATCTTTTTCCTTGTTGGTCTTGTTTACCATGCATTCCCTACCAAGATGCTGAAATTTTCATACCATGAATGATAGTACAGTAAAACTTAGATTGGTATACAGACCACACATCAAGCACAAGAAAAGGCTGATAGCGCAGGCATTAAAACTGATTTAAATCATATAGATATAACCAATAAAGCAAAACAACATCGATCCTGTTTATCCCAAGCAATGGCCTTGTTTAGTTGTTGTCTACAAATGTTTAAGTCTTATCGTGCCTTAAATCAACATTTAAATTGAAATCTCAAATTAATCAAAAAAGATGCTCAATGCTTAGACAGCCCTAAAAACCGTACAGGTGCATCAGGCAAAATAAGATATGAGAGAAGAGTTAACAACTCATCATTGTTTGCGCGTTAACTGCTGAACCAGTCACGCTAAAGATGCTAAGGGCATTCAGAGCATAAAAAAGGGGCCAGGAGGCCCAAAATGAATTAGCTAATGAACATATGAACGATGCTTATCACTTGCTGGCAGTTCGCTTACTACTGTATAGGCTGGCTTTTCCTGTCCTTAAGAGCCAGTTCGTAACGCTTTATGAATTAGCATGCTGTGCGGCTGACCGCCGAGAGAATTATGATTTCTGAGTTAAGAGTTAACGGCTGACCCTGCCACGCGAACAGAGCACCCTGACGGAATCATTCACTCAGGGAGTGTTAGTCATGAAAATCCCCCTCTGCAGTCTTGCCGTCCTGTTCCTTAGCGCAGGTGCACACGCCGGCACAGTGATTTACACCGACCATGCGCACCCCGTTACCGGCGAACTAAGCCCCGACGTCACCGTGACCGAGCTGGACGCGCCCGATCGCCTCCAGTCGCAGCTCTTTGGCCCGATTTCCGCTAATCCGGCACAGGCCGAGCAGCAGGCCCGGGCGGTCATCGCCTCACCGGCGTTCCGTCAGAGTCAGCAGTCCTTAGCGGCGAGCTATTCCGGCGTTGCCCACGCCTGGTCACTGGGGCTGGAAAAGTTCCCAGCAGTGGTGTTCGACGATAAGTGGGTGGTGTACGGCACCACCAACGTTGCAGCCGCCCGGGCGAAACTGGATGCCTGGCGGGAGAAGCAGCCGTGAACATGCGCCTTTCACGTCCGCGCCGGCTGATGCTGGCCACGCTGTTTACCTGCACCGGCACGCTTGCCAGTGTTAACACCGCGAGTCTGGTCTCCGGCGCCATGAGCCCGGACTGCATCAGCTGGCGCATCAGCGGCATCTGCTACTGGCTGCTCTGCACTCCCTTTGGCTGCACGGTGAAAACCTCGGTCAAAGTTACCCACTTCATTCCGGAAGCGGTGGTCTCTGCCTACCTTAACCCGGGCGACAACCCGTGGACCGAAATGTCAGCCGTGAGCGCCACGGCGGGCGGCGCTGAAAGCCTGGTGTCCGGCGGTCTCGCCGGCATTCCTGCTGGCGGTGGACGTCAGGAGATGAAGGCCCCGGGCATGCGCAAACAGAACCTGCATTTCTACTATGGCGATGCATATGGCCACCCGGCGACGTCGCTCATCGGCGGGATGGTGCCGGGCTATTCCTGCCGCTCAGCCGCCACTCCGTTCGTACCTTATTTCGTCAGCGCCATGGATGCGCTGGCGTGGCGAACGGGCATACCTGAGTCCTTCTATCCGGAAGCGCTGATCCCCGGTAAGCGTGAAATCGGGAATACGTTTGCCGGCGAGATGTGGGGCAACGTTTATCCCCGCAGCGGCTTCGTGACGCAGACCGACAGCTACAAATCGGCGGCCGTCGTGGTACAGCGCGTTGCCGACATCATCACCCGCGAGGGTCAGATGCACGTCTACAACCCGCTCAAAGGCCAGCGGTCGCCGGGCTACTGGCCACCTGACTCTGTCACCGAAAACACCGGCACACAAAATCACAAGTGGCAGCGGCTTTCGCCGCAGCTGTCGCAGAGCTGCGCAGTCTTTCCGGATACGGGTGGCCAGAAGACGGCGGAAAGCGGCGATTACGCCTGGGCGCTCTGGCAACCCTACAGCTGCTGTAAGCGACGTGGTCAGACCTTCCTTTACAGCACCGACTTTTCATAAGGACAAACAGCATGATGAGTTTCAGCGTTAAAAAACTGCGCGTGGCTACGGGCGCGTTAATCCTTTCCATGGCGATGCCGGCACTGGCCATCGATACCACGCTTTCCTCGCAGGGTGCCGGCGTCAGCGGCGCCATCAACGACGGGCTGTTCTACTCCATCGGCGGCGGCTCGGTCATTTCGCCGCCCTCAACCCGCAGTAACATGTCGCGCCTCGGCCTTGACGGCGGCTGGAGCAGCGATTTGATGTGCGGCAACTTCGACCTTAAAACCACGGTCGGTAATCAACTCAACGGTGTTACCAGCGGATTTAAGGACCTCATGGGCAACGTCATTCAGGGTGCGACCGGTGCCGTAATGAGCATGCCGGCGATGGCCATTCAGCGTGCCAACCCGGGTCTGTATGAAATGCTCACCAACGGCGTGCTGCAGGCGGGCCTGAACTTCGACAAGGCCCAGATGAACTGTCAGAACATGTCTAAAAAGCTGGCCGATTACACTCTGGGCAGCAAGTGGCAGCAGGCGGCGGTGTCTGAGGAGTATAAAGACATCGTTTCATCGAGCGGCGGTGATGCTGTATCTAGCGATCAGAAACTGCAGAAGGCCACGGGTGAAGAAGGCGTGACCTGGGTCGGTGGCCAGAAACGCGGCGGTAAGGGACAGCAGGCGATTCAGCCCACGCGCGACCTGGCAAAAGCCGGCTACAACATGATGAACAGCCTGCCGGTGACCAGTAACAGCAGCGTAGGCTCATCCGGCTGCAACGGTACGGTCTGCCAGCGCTACAAATCCTCCGATGAAGCCGCAGCGGCCGTTGTTAAAGTCCTCGGCGACCGCTCTATACGTACCTGCCGTGAAACCAGCGAATGCACCAGCGGCGGCGCAGACAATCAGCCGGGCAGCACCGTTGCCGGCACCGGCTTCTCGCCGGTACTTGAAGACGCCACCAAAACCAACCTGGAGCAGCTCAGCAAACTGGTTAACGGTCAGCTGCAGCCCACGGCCGATAATCTGGCCGCGCTCAAAACCGGCAGCCTTGTCGTCACGCGCGGCGTGATTCAGGCGCTGCGCGATGATCCTGACCGGGCCGCACTGGTGCAGCGGCTGGCGGGTGAACTGGCCATGTCTGACACGGTTGAGGCGGCACTCACCATGCGACGCATGCTGACGACCGGTGAGTCTGAGCCGAACGCGGCCGAACAGCCTGAGGCCATTGCCGAGGGTGACCGCCGCGTTGATGCGCTCGATCGCGAGCTGAACGCGCTGCGCAACGAAATGGAGCTGCGCAAGTCCATCAGCAGCAACAGCCTGCTGACCACGCTTGAGCGCCAGGGCGAACGTAATCAGGATAACCAGCTGCAGCAGAAAGCCGGCAATCAGGACCAGGGCTTCAGCCAGATGGGCCAGCCTCAGCCGGGAGGCAACTGACATGATGCGGAGATTTTTGAGCGGCCTCACCGGACGCATTTTGCTTATATCCCTCATCACCGTTGTGGCCATGGCCGCGATTTTGGGACTGGCATCAGTGTTCATGGCGTATGACCCTGATGGCCACCTCATTCAGAAGTGGCTCTACGACAGCCGCTGGGCCATGTTTGCCTGGCGACTGTGCATGTACGTCTTCATAGGCTACATCTGGATTATGAATTTGCGGCCCCGGCTGCTGAAGCGCTGGCCGGAAGCCGCAGCACGCCTGCCACGTACTGAGCTGCTTGTCGTCATCTATGTTCTGGCCACGGAGTACGTAGCCTGGTCTAACGCGGTTCAGGGAGGCTGACATGACGGCGAACAGTTACCTGGAATACTTCCTCATCCTGTTTGGCTGGGTGCTCAATAACTCGATGTGGGGCATCCTCAGCAGCACCGGTCTGTTCGCGCTGCCGCTGATTTTTAAGGTACTCGGCGTGTGGCTGAAGGTGCGGGAGGAAGGGGCCGATGAGGGAAACAAAGGCGTTCTGGCGCTACCGCGCATCGAGCACGCCATTTATGTCTCGTTTGTGGTCATGCTGTTCTGCTGCGTACCTCTGTTGCCGGTTGATATCAGCACCATCAAGTTTGATGACTCGCGGGCGAAACAGTGCGGCTTCAGCGTACCCACGCCGCAGAACTCCGGCTATAAAGGGCTGGTTAACGACTTCGACGGCCGTACGGCTGAGGTGCCGGTGTGGTGGTATCTGCTGCATGCGATGTCGAAAGGCACCACGCAGGCAATGATCGCCTCAATACCCTGCGGCACGCAGCTGCGGCAGCTGCGCTTTGACGTTCAGAACACTAAACTGCGCGATCCGGTGGTGCTGCAGGAGGTCCAGGACTTCGCAAACCAGTGTTACTCCCGGGCCTATTTTAAGCTGAAGAACAGCAACAGCCAGCTGAGCGACGCCACCATCAACTCAGTTGGCTGGATTGGCAGCGACTATTTCCTTAATATCTCTGGTTATTACGACTATTACGCGGCCATGACGCCCCGCAGCCAGTGGCCATACAGCAGCAGTCGTGACAGTGGCTATCCGGATACGGGTCAGGGGGGGTATCCGACGTGCAAAACATGGTGGTCTGACGGGAGCAACGGACTGCGCAAGCGTGTTCTGGCCAGCTTCAGCGAATCTACCCGAAAAGAGCTTCAGCGCCAGTTCCCGGGCACACAGTGGGAAGAACCAGCACTGCGCTGGCTGGTGAGCCCCAGTAACGCAGAAATTTCAGGCAGCGGCGTCACCTACATGTCCGGAAGTGCTGACACAACGAGTGGTATCGGAGGGAGCCTGTCGCGGTTTGCTTCTACTGTTGGACTGGGCATGAAGCAGGTTGAGGCTCTGCCGGGCTTTGATGCTCTTAAGCAGGCACTGCCGATGATCCAGGCACTGCTTCAGATGATGATCATCATCGTCATACCTGTGCTGATGATGTTCAGTGCCTATGAACCTAAAACGATTGTAACGATTTCGTTTGCGCTATTTGCACTGCAGTTCATCACGTTCTGGTGGGCACTCGCGGGCTGGCTGGATGACAGACTGATCACCATCCTGTATTCAAACCTTGCTGAAGGCGGACTGGCTTCGGGTCAGCCTATTGCAGACTTCCTGAGTTCACCGCGTGACGGCTGGATCATGAATATGGTGTTGGGAATGATGTATCTGGTATTTCCGGGTTTCTGGGTTGGTATGATGAGTTGGGTGGGAATAAACCTTGGAGGCGTGATGAGTAACATGTTGGAAAAGGCATCTTCAGGTGCACAAAATGCTGGGGAACAAGGTGGTGCGATAGCTAAAGATATTGCTTCTAAAGGCATTTCTAAAATCTAGCTCAAATCAAAGCCGATACAAATGTATCGGCTTTAATCTTCAGAAAACCAATTGGCATGCTTACCACGACCAAATAGCTTTTCATCTCTTACTTGTTGCTCTTGTTTTAAACGATCTAAAGATGATGTTTTTTCCTTGGCAACTAAAAAGGAAAGCACTTTAGCCGCACTCTTCAATGAATCGCCCAGATCTCCACACACAGAGCGACCACTCTCGTACCTATCAAGCTCATCGTTCCAGTCGCTTGCCATGAAATCTGCCTCCGATACTACTCTAAGCGCCCAACCTCAGAATACTTTAAAGACAGCTAAATTGGCAAGTTTTTGTACAACTCTCGGCACTCGGGTTTTCAATGCTAATCAGGTAAAATCATTTCTTTTAGAGCTAAGACAGCTTTGCAATTGATTACAAACTTTATCTCGCGCGAAGCAAGCTGAATAAGTTACATAAAACGTATTCATCGCCTGAATCAGACTGGAATGAAAATGAGATCATTTAAAACCTTTGAACTGGATAGAAGCCTGATTAACTCGAAAATTTGCATAAAAAACGAAATCCTGTCTGCTTGCATTGGCTATGGAAGTAAAACCCATCAATATAAGTTCATCACCGGTTTCTGTGATAAAAAAAGAAACGGATATGCTATTTTAGTTGAGTTTATTTCAATGTTATTTAATGACCTTAAACTGCCTATACAAAATGACAGGATATATTCATGGTATAGGAATGATAGCGACGTTAAAGGTTTGATAGAATCTCTCAGTAAGTCACAGTTAAGCGAAATCATTACCGAGTTAAATGAAATTTACGGAAATACACAGAGCCTTTTAAACTCTGCAGGAATTACTCATGTTAACTTAAGGCGCGAGATTACTCCCAAAGGAATACCACGCCATATAAGTAAAAGAGTCAGAATATCACATCTTGGAATTGACAGCATGAGCTATGGTAGCTTACTAATGCTTTATAAAGCATCAGTAAATATTCTTGGTTACGAAACAATACCTTTATACATGGATGTTGCAAACTCTTTCACTGACACTGACGATAAAGGCGGTTACGGCTCTATATCTCTGAGTTTCAATATACCAATAGAAGATGTATTGTATTCACACCTTACTCTCCCAGTCAATCAGATGGAAGGCGAGGAATGGATTGCAATTAACCGCTCTTCTACTGGTTTAATTCAATTTCCTGTTGCAAACATTACCATTAGCAACAAAACAGTCGAATCTTTTTATGAAGATGCCTATAGTAATCTAAGTGCTGAATGTGCAAAACAGTTATTCGATTTAGAGTACTCAAAAACATGGGGGAACGTTCCACATTTCCGCTCACGCTTTCAATTTTAAAATCCAAAAAAACCTGAAGTCAGTCGTGTGAGGGTTCTTAAACGGTTTGCCTTCAATGCTGTTCCCGTATTTTTCCCACATGCATCTATAACATTTAGCTTGTAAATGGATCTAATAACGTTCTAACATTCTCGTTGTTGTACCGTTGCTTTAGCAACACGCCAATGTCCCGGCAATCTGAGAGGGACGCCTTCGGGTGATTGCACTGCCAAATCCGTCATGACCTGAGAGACGGAGCCTTCGGGCGGTAAACCCGTCAGCCTTTGAAAATGGGGATCGCGATAAGCGCGATAAAGGATCTACTTTCACCTTCGTCTGATTCGTCAGCACTTCTTTCAGGCCCATAAGCCTGTTTTATTTCGTTTCCTCCCGTCTGATGACGTCTGCGTCCGTTGCAAACTTTGCGTTGTGGGTATGACCATTTGGAACATTTGGGCATCTTCCACAACCGCATTGAAAGCAGAGGAGCGCGGCGTCACTTGCGTTCGAGTGAAACGAGTACCAAGTGACGCGCGCAGCGCATCACGGTCAGCGCTTACGCACTGTACCTTTAACGACGGGTTCACCAACTGACCAACACGTATTAAAGGTTTTCTGACGGCCTTAATACGTTTTTCATCTCAACTTTGATTAATTTTCAACCTATCGTTCATTCGCTTACTTAAGAGATGAACGCCACTTAAAAGGAGAAATCGGCACGACATCGATGGCGACACCAGACAACTGGTGTGTGGAGGCAGACTGATTCATTTCAGCCCGGCGAAAGCCGCGAACAGGTCAGAGACCTGGGGAGCCTTGCAATAACTCAACATTTCGCCGCCCCGATGCACAGATGTCTGCCGAGACGCAGGAAGCGCAAAATAAACCGTGCCGTCGGGGTGAAATTCCATCGTCTGTAATCGCTGTGTAGCCGGTGACAGAACTTTTCCGTTCACACGGACGGAAAAGCTCTGTCACCTCATTGAATGGAGAGTGGCCTGTGGCAAAGCTGAATAAAAATTTAAAGACCCTTGCCCGCCAGGCGGGCGGAAGTTTTAAAACTGTATCTGACCGTACAAAAATTGCTGACCGGTTTGCTGACAGAATCATCAGTCTTAACATTCAAATTCGGGACATTAAACACATAAAGACAAATCATATAGAAACATATATTCGTAGTCGTTTGGCGGAAAATATATCAAAACGTACGCTACAAAATGAGATGGCGGCGATACGCGCTATATTGCGTGTATCGGGTAAAACCTTTATGGCTGATCCAGCTCATCCGAAGTTGAGCAATGATGCTTTGAACATCTCTGGTACCAGCCGCGACGGAACTAAGGTTGCAATAACTGATGACTATTTCCAGCAGGTTTTTGCATCTGTTAGTAAAAAGGATGAGGGCATCGCCTGTGCAATGAAACTTTCACGGCTTTTAGGTTTACGAACAGAAGAAACTGTACAGTCTGTAAAATCGCTTCAGACATGGAAAAAAGCACTGCAGAATGGTGATGAAAAAGTTCGCGTTGTATTTGGCACGAAAGGAGGGCGACCGAGAGATACCACAATCATAAACCGGGCTGAAACTATTGACGCCATTAATAGAGCAATAACTTATTCTGCTGAGAATAACGGAAAACTTATCGATAAGCCATCTATTCATCTGGCAATTGAACGATACAGGAATATCGTCCGTGAGGCGGGACTTGTTGGAGAGTTTGCCCCTCATAGTCTCAGATACGCTTACACTCAGGACGTTCTTAAGTTGCATAGGTACAGAGGTTTTAGCCAGAAGGAGTCTGAGGCACTTACTTCTATGGATCTAGGTCATGGGGATGGACGCGGGCACTATATATCTCGTGTTTATAATAAAGTAAGGATTCAGTAGCTTAAAAAACTATATTTATCATGCATTTAATTAAGATGTGAAATCTTACTTATAGAGAATTGGTAAAAAAATGTTCATCTAAACATCCGATACGTGTCAGTAGTTCAAATTTTCGACACCATGCATTTGCAACCAAATAAGAGTGATTTGAAAATATAAAGCATCTTCACGGTATTTCTTTAACGATCCTTATGAATTACAATTGTTCTTTGAAGTTGTATAGCCACCATGCTGTAAAAATTAAAAGGATATTATAATGAGCTTCATCCAATCACCCACTGATTTCTCACAAGGTTTCAATACAAATACTGATATCTTCACAAGAATAAACCTATTCCGTAATCTCATAAATTTGTGCGACAATTCCCCGGAAGAAAATTTAGTAATTGCTTTAGATGATCAATGGGGAGAAGGGAAAACAAGTTTTGTTAAAATGATGAAAGGTCAAATTGAAAAAGATTACTCAGATAAATTTAACGCGATATATTTTGACGCTTTTGAGTGCGATTATCACTCCGACCCATTCATTTCAATTAGTGCAGAATTTTATTCGCTTATCAACAAGCCAGAAAGTAAGTTAGGTAGTTTTAAAAATGCTTTTATAAATATCACCAAGAGAGTTGGTGCCTCCGCATTAATTGGGGGGTTAAAGGCGGTTATTAATACAACATCTGCCGGATTAATAAGTGGCGACAAGTTGATTGATGCTACTGTTAATGCTGGTAAGGATGTTTCTGATAATTTAACTGGTAGCTTAGAAGAGTATATTAAAAAGAAAATAACGACGGCTAGTGAGGAAAAAGAGGATATTTCTAAATTTAGAGAAATCCTTTCAAAAATGCATGAGGAATCAAATAAAAAAACGATATTCATCATCGATGAGCTTGATAGGGCTAGGCCGGATTACTCCCTTGATCTTCTTGAAAAAATAAAGCACCTCTTCTCTGTAAAAGGTGTCATATTTATATTGGTGATGAATCGAACTCAGTTTGAAAAATGCATTGAAAAACGGTACGGCAGCATAGACTCAAGAATGTATCTCAATAAGTTTATAAATTTTTTCTTTACACTACCAAAAATAAAACAGCATGATATAACCCGAGCGAATTATTATACAAAGACAACAATATATAGTTACATGAGCAGATTGTTATCTTCGAATAATGTAATAGAGGTGGGCGGTGTTATTCATAAAACCCTTTGCTATCTTTTGGATGTAAATGGATGCTCTCTAAGAGAATGTGAAAGATGTTTATCTTTATTAAGCATTTTCAAACCCTCTACAGGCTTTATTAATTATTACAATGAGTATTCATCCTCACTTGCATTTGTGATCTTTTTAAAGGTTTACAATCCAAAGCTACTAGATTCTTTTATAGAAAAAACTACAGACTTAAAAACAGTTACAAGCAAGATAAATATATTTAATAACTCGGCGGTGCATTTGCCAGAAGTGGATATCCTGGTTAAATCAATTAATTATCATTATCTAACTGAAGAAGAATTAAAGAAACCTGAGTACGCGGGGATGTATACCAATTTAACAGTAGGTAGTCCTGATCTTAGCCCGTTTGTATACTTTGATTCAAATCTAAAGAACTTCACTTTAGAATAATTTAATTTTTTATCTTAAAAATAAACCCCGTCAATCCGGGGTTTGAACTCATTTCAAAAATAATTTGGTTATGTACTTGTCCGAGTGTTTAGCTTGCAGTACGATATTTCTGCTAACTGTTGTCTCTATGACAACTGCCAATGTTCCGGTGATTTGAGAGGAACGCCTTCGGGTAATCACACGCCAATGTCATCATTACCTGAGAGATGACGCTTTAGAGCGGTAACAAATCTGTTAACCTTTGAAAACAGAGACCCCTGCGGTTAAGGTCCTTTTCTACTTCGCATCACACCCCCATACACTTGTTTTAATCATCTGGCTTTTTTGCCTGATTCTCACCCCTGAGGGATACTTTCCCTTTGGGACGGTTCCCTTTATTAATAAGGAATCGTACCCATGCATTACACCAGGATGATCAATCCTCTCACGTTGCTGAATTGTGATTCGCCTGCTTCTGCAAAAATTATTGTGGATTACGTAAAAACTCAGCTTAACGTTCGTCTTGATTATGGACACCTAGTCGATGCAGATCCTCAGGTTCCTGCTGACGGCCTTCCGGACTACCTGACTTTTCTGAGACATGTCGCGCTCACAGTTGGTTTTGCAACTGAGCATGGCTACATCAGACATGCCTTTACCGAAGAGGCAGTAAACGAGCTTACTCTCCTGGGGACAAGTGTTCACAGTCTTCACTGGAATGCGGCTTTTCATGAGGGCGCTACCCGGTCCCGAGATGACAAAGCGCTGGACAACGCTACAGAGCAACTGCGCGCAATGTTTTATCAGAGTGCTGATGCTTCTGACGTCGTCTGACCGCCTTATTAACCGAACCGTTTCTTACCCTAACGGGACTTCTGTCCCCGTCAGGGGCAGGGTTCCTCAATTCTTTAAGGAATCCTTTATGAACGCATTAACACTTACCGAAGATTTTCAAATCAGTGCCGGCGAACGTAACGCTTACAAAGTCGCATTGGCCAGAGCTGAAGGTGACCTGCTGATTATTGCAGCGCATCGTCGCCTTGGTCTTAACACCAGTACCGATGAAGACGGTTTTCCATACTACGTTTGGGAAATGGCTCATGTCGCACGAGACCTTGCTGAGCTGTCTGTACGCGAACTCGTGCCTGCATCATGGCAGTCTTTCTTTGAAAGCCTCTGCCTCATGGCCAGAGACATTGATGAAGCAGCCTGGACGTTTTTTTTCAGCAGTGCCGTAAAAGACGAACAGGGCCTCATTTATGACGAGCACGAACATGAACGTTACGGTGCCTGAATGACATCAGACATGAGCACTTTTAACAACTAAAGGCATGAATAATGGAAAGATTTACTAATGCACAATTGCATCGCATTGCAGAATGGTGCGTTGAGCGTGACATCATTCCTGATCGTGTTACAGAAAGCGAAGTCCGCGCTGCGTGCCGCTCTTTGGGTATTAAGCATCGTGATTATTATGACCTTTATCAGGTTAAAGAAATCAGCGAACTGATGAACTCTTGAATACATCTTAGAGCTGTCTGTAATGACTGACTCACCCTTGCGGGGATTTATCTCCCTGCGGAGACAAATCCTCCTTTAATTAAAGAGGATTTGTCGATGAACACTCAGGCTTCTGAAATATCACTGCTGGTTAAGCACAACAGCGAAGAGTGGCACCGTATGTGGAACAGGCTTGCGGAGCACCCTTTTAACCGTTCTCTCACCGCCCCCGGGCAGACTTACCACGGCGGCGAAGACTGGGAGTACGTTGAAACACTGGAGCCACCATCCAGCGGAGCTGAAGGATGTTATCTTCATCACTTCAGACACCGCTGTCACCCTGTGGCAGGGAATGTGAGTGTTAACATTTCTGCCAGCCGGCGCTTTACCCCGCAGGATTCGGGTAACGCTTACTACCACGATTTTGGTTAGTGAAGAACCACCGGCCTGCGTCAGTTTCTGTCAAAGGCTTTAACCCGCGCGGGGACAACCTCCCCGCAACAGCGGCGGTGGTTTTCTCCGCGCTTAATCAGGAGAAAACCATGAGCAGTATAATGCTTTCACTTATCACCCGCCTTTCAGGCGCACTCAACCGGCTTGCCGGCAACCTGCAGCAACAGCAGGCAGAGTGGTTTACCAACCGCAGCGGCCGCTGCAGCTTTAAAGCAGACGTCGTGCCGACAGATAACGGGTTTACGCCCGTCATCTCCCGTCGCACCGGCTTCACTCAGCGTGACTGGCATATAGACCAGCTGCCTGGAGCCGGTACGTACGCAACAGCCCGCAAGGCCCTCAGGGCCGGTCGGCTGATGGCGCAGCAGATGGCAGAACTTCGCTACCGCTTTGACTGATGTTAACTGAATGACACTTCCCGGAGGGACCTTCCCTCCCGGGGAGGTCACCTCCTTTTTTAAGGAGCAACTATGATACGTTTCACTTCCACTCAGCTACGTCCGGTTCTGTCCCTCAGGCGTGGCATGAAAGGTCCCGTCATACTCGAAAAAAACAACGGTATCTTTCTCCGCCGCAGTGATCTCAGACCGCAGGTAAAGGAGCCGATGGCCTGGGCAGAAGGATGCAATCCGTTGTCAGATGACGGATGACGGATGACGGATGGCGTAAGCTGTCAGACTGCCTGATAACCGAGAAATACTTCTTTCATCAGTTTGATCTGAGCCAGGAAGCCTGTGATGCAGTATTGAATGAGCACCAGGACCTGCTTGTGTCTTTCATTTGCCAGACTCCCGGTGCCGTCGGGGTCTTTGCCGAAACAGGTGAGCCTGAGAAAGTTTATCTGCCTGTGGGCATTTACCGTAGCAGGATCTCATGGCTTGGTGACCATGCTTTACATCACTTCCATTCCTGCGTCGGTAATGCGGAACGCCTCAGCTGGCGTTCACAGGCCCTGAGCGTGCTCGACAGTGTTATCCGGCTTGATTCAAGGCGGGCTAAACCCTCCGATCGTGAAATGCTCAACAACGCTGTGCAGGAGCTTAGTAAGCGTATCAGCCAGATCGCACCAGACGGCTCAATACATTTTTATTCATAACGTTTTTCCCACTCACCGGTGGCGCACTGTCCGCCACCGGGACAGATGCGCCGTTTTTTTAGAGACGCATCTCATGAAGAAAAAAACTGCCGGCCGTAAGGCCACAACGGAACAACAGACTGACCTTTATCAGCAGGTCACCGACAAAATCATCATCGCGCTGGAAAACGGCGTGCCGCCCTGGCGTCGGCCATGGCGCTCTGCGCAGAAGGTCTACGGCAGCGGATTGCCGGTCAACGCCGTCACGGGCAGGCACTACAGCGGCGTCAACGTGCCGCTGCTGTGGATGGCTGCAGAGGAGGCGGGTTACGGCGCTGATCGCTGGCTCACGTTTCAGCAGGCAAAGGCTGCCGGCGGACAGGTCAGAAAAGGCGAGCGCAGCTCAATGGCCATTATCTTCAAACCGTTTGAAAAGCAGCTCCGCGACGGCAATGACAGTCCGGTATTCAGAGACGGCGTGCCGGTGATGGAAAAGCTGGCCATGATGAAACCCCTGCAGCTGTTCAACGTTGCGCAGTGTGAAGGGCTACCCGATAAGGTGTATGCACCCACGATGAGGCAACCGGAGACTCCCCCTGAGGGGTTCTCAACCGGACAGCAGCAACAGGTTCTGGAGATACTCAACGCAACCGGCGTGAAGTGCTCTTCTCACCGGCAGAACCGGGCGTATTACAGCCCGGGGGCAGATCGGATTGTGTTGCCTACAACTTCACAGTTTCGTTCACCTGAAGATTACTGGTCCACGCTGCTGCACGAACTGGTGCACGCGACCGGCCACCGCAGCCGCCTCGATCGTGAGGGGATTACCTCCTCATCAAGAGAGTTCGGTGACCCCGTTTACGCTTTTGAAGAGCTGATAGCGGAAACCGGCAGTGCATTTCTCTGTGCGCATCTCGGCATTTTTGGTGAGGTACAGCACGAGAGCTACCTGAGCGGCTGGCTCAGCGTTTTACGTAATGACAAAAAGGCGTTTTTCCGTGCCTGCCGGTTTGCCCGGGAAGCATCGGAATATCTGCTGAAGCCGCTGGGTGAAACCCGGAGTGAAGCAGCGTAACTAACCCCGGCGACGTCAGTCGCCATCATCCCCCTGAGGGCACTCTCCCCAGGGAGATGCCCTCTTTTTTAAACGTAAAAGAGGAGTACAACAATGTTTTCATGGTGCAAAAACCGTCTGGAAATCACCGGTAAGTCTGCTGACATCGACGTCATGCAATCGTGGATTACCGGAACCGAAGTGCCGCTTTACCGTCACGCCATACGGCAGGCCATAAAGCTGTTTCTCGCCGGCTGTGCCGGTATGATCAAACCCGTTAAGGCAACGGAATACCGTGCTTATCCGGAGCTGGTTTCATCAGGCTCCGGCGTCAGCACATCACCCAACCAGGCATTTCAGCATTTTCTGGAGCTGCTTGATAAGGATGCCTGGCTTGACGGCACAACGCTCTCGCGAATGGACAAAATCTGGGTTCAGTCCGGCATCGGCGACATTAAGTGGGAGAGTATCCCTCATGCAGCCCGCCAGACCATCACCCGGCTTATGGCCGTTCACTACGCCGACTGGTTTGGCGTCGCCTCTGCGGGCGGCCAGTTTGACCCGCAGGAGCGCTGGGAGTGGCTCAGTATAAAACCGGACACAACCTGTCCGTGTGACATGCTGATGGTGATGCCGTCACGTCTGGCCACCGAGCTCAACGGGGACAGCGGTCTGTTCAGTGGCCTCAGCACCACGTCAGAACTCTATACCCAGCTTTACGGGACGGAGTTTCCGGCGGGGCACCAGATGGAGTGGAGTCGGGACGATATCGGTTCACTGAAGCTGACGTTCTCTTCTCCCTGGTATCCGCCGTCGGCGGAAGTCATGGGGCAGATGTCGCAGAAGTTTGACTGTGAAATCCGTCACTACTGGCTGTCTCCGGATGCCGGCATGTCGGGTTACCACTGTTTTGACCGTGGTGACCACGTCGACAGCGGCCCTTATCCGGAGGAGGACGTGCAGTATCCGGTAAGTGAAGGTGCCCGTCTGTATCAGTTCAGTGCTGAAGCAGGCGCACCTGCCACGCCGTCCGTTGCACACTACGCCGGCGTTCGCGCATGACGTTACCAACCGACAGACCGACATCTCAGGTCTGTCAGACAATGGCCACAGCATCTGCTGTGGCCGCTTTTTCACCCGAAGGGGGAACATCGTTTCCCTTATGGGGCGTGTTCCCCCTTTTTTACTGAGGAAACACGCATGAGTGTCCGCATCGACAATGAGAAAGAGTTCATCTCCCTGTTCAACTCCATCGCCAGTGGCGCCCGACGTCTTCAGGTGTTTACTGACTTCATCAGCTGCAGTGTTATTGCGATTCAGAATGGTGTGCAGTTCTGTGATAAACGTGAAAAGAAATACATGGCCATCGTGGCCAGATACAAAAAAGAGGACGTTTTATCGATGGCCAGACTACTGGCCTGTGTGGTGAACGGCCTGGAAGAAAATATTTGTGATTTTCTCGGGCGCATTTACATGCTGCTGGGGCTGGGTGACAAAGACAAAGAGCAGTATTTTACTCCGTGGAGCGTGGCGCTGATGATGGCCCAGCTGCAGTTCGGCGCGCAACTCAGCAAGCCTGAAGAGGTGTTCAGAGACAAGCCGTTTATCACGTTTGCTGAACCGGCCTGCGGTGCCGGTGCCATGACGCTGGCGTTTGCCAGCATGCTGAAGCAGGCAGGTTACTCGCCTCACCGGTATCTATGGGTGTCGGTAACAGACATCGACCCGCTGGCGGCGGGCATGGCCTATATCCAGTTGTCGCTTTGCGGTATACCCGGGGAAGTTGTTATCGGGAACGCATTATGTGACGAACGACGTCGGGTTCTGCTTACGCCGGTACATTACTGGGAGGGATGGTCAGGACGGCTGAATAAGCATGTTAAAAAGCCCGAAGAGCAAAGTGAAAAGGCTGCATGACCGGAAACAAACGCCAGTCTGATAATCGACAGAAAGGCTTTGATTTACAGACAAAGGGGGCATTTGCCCCCCTCCTTTTTTACTACTTAATAAAACGCTCCAGAAGCCACTTAAACAGCGAGCTTAAGGCGATTTTGCTGACCCAAACCAATGGAGTCAGATAGGGTCTTGCGTTTCCATAGCGGTCAAAAAAGAGGTGTCTGAGCATAATTGCTCTCCGGTATAGTCTCTTTACCTGGAGCCGAATCTGCATCTACAATGAAGTCGTGAAACATAAAGTTGTGCAGTTCAGCAATGAATTTTACTTCTGATAAAAACACCTTCTGGTGTGCAAAAGGCTGAAAGCATTGGCGTGCTTTTGGCCTTTTTTATTTCCATATTTTGCAGCTCCTGTATCGCTGATTTCACTTCAATTTTGTCGGTACCGGAACCTGACCATGAAACAGGTGACCCTTTTTCTGTGTCAAAATCACATTATCAATAATTTCTATCCTTTTGAACGGTACATCTCGTACCTTGACAGGATTTTAATAATGTGAATGGAGATTGTTTTAATGAATGAAATCGCTTCTGATTTTCAGTTCAAAAATACAGTACAGAAAATTTTTGTAATAAGGAACGGTATGATTTAGACCGTTGACAGAACTGTGGGAATGTGCATTTTGATTTACAGGATGAAACAGCGATACTCCGTGCCAGCTGCAAAAGGCCCTGCTTCGGTAAAATTTTACGAATATCAGCACACTACAAAAAACTTACCATAGCATCGTTGACTGGCATGCATCCACCCGATAATACTGTATATATAAACAGTAAAACAGGAGGTGCCATGACATGCTCACTTTATACAAATTCCCGCTATCCCCTATCTCGATAGCTGCACCACTTTTCCTCGAAACCTGTCAGGCTGGCTTTCCCAGTCCCGCACAGGACTATGTTGAAAGGGAATTAGACCTCAACGAATATTGCGTAATGCGTCCTGCAGCCACGTTTTTTGTACGCGCCTCCGGTCAGTCTATGACGGACATTGGCCTCAACAGCGGTGACTTAATGGTGGTCGATAAAGCCGAATCTCCCCGGCACGGCGACATTGTCATTGCTGAGATTGAGGGCGAGTTTACTGTTAAACGCCTGCTGCTGCGCCCCAGACTGACGCTTCAGCCGATGAATCCTTCTTTCCCTCCCATATATCCCGATCCGGAAACGCTTCAGATTTTCGGCGTGGTCACCTCGTTTATTCATAAAACCCGGGGTGAGTGATGTTCGCGATCGTGGACGTAAACAGCTTTTATGCGAGCTGTGAAAAAGTCTTCAGGCCTGATTTGCGTAACCAGGCTGTCGTAGTCCTGAGTAACAACGATGGTTGCGTCATCGCACGCAGTGCTGAAAGTAAAAAATATGTACGAATGGGCGAGCCCTGGTTTAAGATTAAAAAAGAAAATTTCCCCGTTAAAATTCATTCATTTAGCTCTAACTATGCATTATACGCATCGATGTCAAACAGGGTGATGAGCGTTTTAGAGGCTATGACCCCTCGTGTGGAACAGTATTCGATTGATGAGATGTTTCTGGACGTTCATGGAATTGATTTTTGCACTGACTTCGAGACGTTTGGTCGTGAAGTCCGTTGCTGTGTGCGAGAGCACACTGGCCTGACGGTCGGTGTTGGTATTGGTAAAACCAAAACGCTTGCAAAATCAGCCCAGTGGAGCAGCAAGGAGTGGCCCCAGTTTGGTGGTGTGCTGGCCATCACGTCGCACGTCCGGGCTGAGAAGATGCTTGCCCGCCAGCCGGTTGAGGAAGTCTTGGGTGTCGGCAGAAGAATTGCTAAAAAACTTAACAGCATGGGAATTACGACCGCACTGGAGCTCTCACGCGCCAATCCTGCAATGATCCGTAAACACTTTAGCGTGGTACTGGAGCGAACGGTGCGTGAGCTGAACGGCGAAAGCTGTATCAGTCTGGAAGAGGCACCGCCGGCGAAGCAGCAGATCGTGTGCTCCCGTTCTTTTGGCGAAAGGGTCACGGAATATGAACACATGAGGCAGGCAATCTGTCAGCACGCCGAACGCGCAGCCGTTAAATTGAGGGGAGAAAAACAATACTGCAGACAGATCTGTGCATTCATCAAAACCTCACTTTTTTCGCCCGGTGAGACTTACTACGGTAATGTGGCTTCAGAGACACTGATGTCGCCCAGTCAGGATTCTAGAGACATTATTGAAGCTGCGATGAGAGCACTTGATCGGGTATGGATAAGCGGCCATCGCTATGCCAAAGCAGGCGTTATGCTGAACGACTTCACTCCCTCAGGTGTTGCCCAGCTCAACCTCTTTGATGAAGTTCAACCGAGAGCGAACAGCAAGCCTCTGATGCAGGTGATTGACCACATTAATCAGACCGGGATGGGGAATATCTGGTTTGCCGGAAGGGGCATAGCGCCTGCATGGCAAATGAAGCGCGAGATGCTTTCACCAGCCTATACAACGCGCTGGAGTGATATTCCTGTCGCCAGACTCTAGACAATCCATATATGATGATTATTCGCAAACTTCTATGGAATGAATATGATGATGAATCCTTTAAGCTGGGAGAACTGGAGCGAGGTTTATTTAAACAAGAAATACAATAAAAGAGCCTCACTTGAACGATGGGGGTTACGAAATCTACATTCTGTAGAAACGCTTGACCACATTGTATCTGAAGTTAAAAAAAAATACTTAAATAACAATCCTCATATCAAAGTCACCGCAAACTCAGTTTGGGTTGATGGGACACCTCAGGCTAAATTCACAGTAACCAATTACAAACGTGTTTATGGCAGTTTATCTGCAATCAGCGGAAATGCTACACAGCCAAACGTTAGACCAGCCAAAGATGAAGTCCTGAACTGTGAGCTGGCAGACCTCCTGTTTATTTTCAATGAATTTGATAATCAAAATGGTTTCAAAAGAGTGCGCGCCGTTTTGTTACAAGGTAAGTGCGCAGATAAAAATAATGTACTACCCGATGGGCCTTCAACAGAAAAAGAAAGGAAACTACTTGAATCAGTTAACCGGAATAAAGAGCTGATCTTGTATCCTGGTACAAAAGCGTCTGGTGCTTCTATAGGATCGTATACGCTCGGAGGCAATACACCTGGACTCGCTGATTGTGCGAAGTATCTGATGATGCCAAAACATGAAAAATGGAACTACAAAGCACCTAAAAATACAGATCCTTATGTAATTGGCTGGCCAGAAAGTTTAACAAGCAAAAGTCTCGGTGACACATCTAATTACTTAGATGCAGTCATTCATGAAATGCTTCAGTCTCAAACCATGGGAAAAGAAGTGAAATTTGACAATGGTGCAATCGACAGGACGTGCGAATGGTCAGCAATGATTGAAGATTTGTTAACATGTTACCATGCCGTAACAATGAAAGGTTATGATGGTCAAAGGCGATTTTATATATCATCTGAAGATATTTCTGACCATATTGAAGGACTGCTTTTTATGCTCAATAATAACTACCCCCCCAAATTTATCAGAGAAGATTATGATGATCTCGTCAATTACCTTGAGTTGAAATATAAGAAAAAATATGGAGATCAATACATGGAATATATATCCAAAAAAATTGCAGGTACTATTGGGGGGTATTTAAATGATTTTATTTCAGAACGGGGGCCTGTCATTTCTACAATAATGGTGAACATTAATTATCATGAAGGTGAGTGCATACGAGGCTAAATTCGCATCCGGCAGAAAATAAAAACCCCGTATCTACGGGGTTTCGCGCTTGTCCTGATCAGGGGCCCATTCAAGTCCGCATTTATCGCAGGAACATTTGCCGTTTGGGTTTTTTCTTATGCCATAGAAGTTGCAAAAGGGACATGTTCTTGGCTTATACACTATTTTCCATCCTCTTTCTGGTAAACAGGGTCAGTGCCACGCGGAAACTTCAGAGCTTCATTTCTGTAGTGCTGCAGTCTTTGTCTGAAGTATTCCTGAAGCTCTTCCAGTTGTTGTCTCTCGACTTCCGAAGGAATCACCGGCAAATTCATACGCTCTTTATAAGCAACCCCTGATGCGGCCAGATCCACGTTGACCTTATCCCGCTCTTCTTTGCTTTTTGCTGCTATGTTGTGTGACATATGAAGCCCTCCCTGACAGAAGTATATCAGCTACTATGTTAAGTTCCGCATCCATCGCTGAAAGCGTTTATGAACACCCCCCCCTAAGCGTCAGCAGCAAGCTGCCGACGCCAAGGCCCCGAAAATCATGCCCTTCCCTTCGCAGGCGCCGTGAAGCCCGCACACTGGGTTTAAAAAGGGAGCCAGCAGTTAAAATGCCGGCTCCAACTTTCATGGTCAGTATTGGAGGCCTGATGAAAATTCAGGCCAAAAGTCTGCTTTGTGCCAGAAGCGGAAATCTCATCTAGGAAAATTGCATCATTAATATATACTGATTTTTTAATTTAAACTTCTTGAAATTCAACAAAAGGTGAAGCTATAAGTGAAACGTGAAAACATTAACACTACCATAGCCATACTCGGGCTAATTCTTGCTGTATATAGCAATTACAAACAATTCAAACCAGAAACAGATAAACTGGAATTGGCCATTAATATCGGTGTAATAGACAGTTCCGAATTAGAGTTAAAAAAGGACTCTTATGTACCCAAAGAACTATATGGTGATGATACGAGGCTTGCTGGCCCTGTATCAATCACCCTTGAATTATCAAACAATATGAACAGGCCTGTAACAGTAAAAAAAATCGAAGTCGAGTTAATAAAAGATGGCACTGCCATTAATTATTCCGACATGTTCAATCCATTAGATAAAAAAACATTGGATAATTTATATTCTCCTACTACTATCGCAGAACACAACGTTAAAAAAATAGAGTTACGAATAAACATACCTATCCATTATAACGATAAACTTTCCTCATGCTTCATGAGCATAAAACCCAATGCACTCAAAACTGATCCGTATAGTGATGTAAGGTTTTGCTATTATAAAAACGGCGTCGACTTGTTAGGAAATAAGGTCCAACTTAAACAATTTGAAGGTGGTGGATATATGGTGGAATCATCAAAGAGAATTAGCTTAAATTATAGGGTGACAGCCGTAACAGGTGACAATTCCAAAATAGTTAGTTTAGCCACTTTTTACTGACAGTTTTTTCTTGAACAATCCACATCTATAAAGACAGAACAATGCAAGTATGCATTCTGGATGTCCACTCCTCGCTCATAGCGGACATCGGCCTGCTTGTGGACCGCTTTGTGCCAGAAGCGGACGTTTTCAGCATCTGCACGCACTAATTTGTCGAGAATAGCTTTTACTACATAATCATGCAGGCGCGCAGAAATCATCAGGCGCGTTTTTCAGGTTTTGAAGCAGGGAAAGGTGCCGGAAA